>Ga0102591_1000356_pt1 | contig 95117 bp, 124 predicted proteins | sample AraplaCol_mCL_r2_2_FD_76860 | JGI IMG/M metagenome (GOLD analysis project Ga0102591, IMG submission 76860) | Arabidopsis root microbial communities from North Carolina, USA - plate scrape MF_Col_mCL_r2 (SPADES assembly) (version 2) | ecosystem: Host-associated > Plants > Roots > Endosphere...
CCTTCCCGCAGGCTCCGCAGAGTGCGAGCAGCACCGTCGCAACCGCGCCGTCGCTGGAGGCGAGCGCCGAAAGGGAAGAGAACGCGAAACCACCTCAGCGCAATGTGGTGATGGCTTGCCTCAGTTCCTTTGCCTGCCATGCGGCCGTCATCGCGATGCTGGTGGTCGGATTTGTGGTCACACCGCACGATCCGGTCGAAGAGGCCGGCGAAGTCGTGAGCGTCATTATCCTTGGCGATTCGGAAGCGGACCAAGCGGCGGCGGGCGAGAAGGCTGAGGAGCAGCAGCCCGAGCAGATCGTAGCCGAGACCGCGCAGACTCAGACGGTCCAGCCGACGGCGGCGACGCCGACGGAAACGGTGACCACCGAGCCGGTAACCGTTGCGCCTACACTAGAGGTTACGCGCGTTTCACCGGAGAACATCGTTGCCGCGGAACCGGAGGTTTTGACTTCGCTCTCATCGGCCGAGACGTCCTTCGTGCAGCCGATGGCGACCGAAGTGCCGCTCGAGGTGCCTGCGGAAACGCCTCCGGTTGCTCAAGCGGCGCCGGAAGAGATCAAGCCGGTTCAGCCGGTGGAAACGGCGGCGGTCGCTCCCGAGCCGGATAAACCAACACCGGAGCCCAAGCTGAAAGCGGAAAAGCCCGTCAAGAAGCCGATCGAGAAGAAGGAGCCGCCGAAGAAGGCTCAACCATCCGCAGGATCCGGCGGTAAAAACGAGCAGGATTCCAAGAGAGGGTCCGCCGACGGGACCGAGACGGCAACATCGAACCAGAATTCGCGTGGGGCTGGCAGCAGTGGCGGTGCGGGGAGCGCGGCCGTCGCCAATTATCCCGGCAAGGTACAATCCCGGATTCGTCGCTCGGTCAGGGTGCCGTCGGAGTACAAGCGCATGAGCACATCCACGAGCGTTCGCGTTCGCCTGACAATCGGCGCCAGCGGCGATCTGAGCGGTCTTTCGATCGCGCGCAGCTCCGGTATTCCGGAGCTGGATCAGGCTGTTGTCGAGGGCATCCGCCGCGCTGCTCCGTTCCCTCCGCTCCCTGTCGAGTGGGGCAAGCCGGTCTGGTCGTTCAGCCAGGACGTCCAGGTGACGGGTCATTGATAAAATATGACTTCTATAATCAACTTTATACTTTACTCTAAAAATCAAGTTTAATAAGGTCCCCCGGCACACGCAGGAATCGTGTGACGATCAACGAGCGAACGGGTGGGCAATGGCTCGAAAGACGAAGAAGGGTTCCAACCGCGAGATCCGCGTTAACGCTGATGCTCAGACGGTTCAGGAAACGTCGGGGCGGTCCAAACTTGATGGACGCAGTTTCCTGTATGTCGGCGGACGGGACTGCCAGGTGGCGCATCTTCGCCAGATCGCAAGCGATTTCGGGGCAGAGCTGATCCATCACGACGGCGGTTTGCGCGAGGCGGTCTCCCGCATCGACACCGTACTTCCCTCGGTCGACTGCGTCTTTTGCCCGATCGACTGTATCAGCCACGATGCCTGCCTGCGCGTGAAGACCGGCTGCAAGAAGTTCGGCAAGGCCTTCATCCCGCTTCGAAACGGCAGCAAGTCCAGTCTGGAACGTGCGTTGCAGACAATGAACGAACGAGACAATTCCCGATGAATGAAGAACGCCCCGGTGGGGTCATGATGATCGGCCTGCACAAGATCGCCGCTCAAAGAGGCGACGGCCTTGTGCCGGAGCTTTACGAACTGCTGCTCCGGAATGCCGAGCGGCGCAAGGACTATCCCAACGTATCGGAGTTTCCCCTCTGGGAGGCACGGTTGCCTGGCCAACAGCCTGAAAAGCCGCTTGGTCTGGAGGCCGCAAACGGCAATAATGTTGTAGCCTTCGCGCCTTCGCGCGTCGCTGCGAAAAGCAAAGCGTAGGGATCACCCATGTATATTGCAATGAACCGCTTCAAGGTTGCGATTGGATCCGAGGCAGACTTCGAGAATGTATGGCGCTACCGCGATTCCAGCCTCTCGCAGGTTCCTGGCTTTGTTGAATTCCGGCTGCTGCGGGGCAAGACTAATGCGGAAGAGGACTACACGCTGTTTTCCTCGCACACGCTCTGGCAAAGCGAGGACGACTTCCTGAACTGGACGAAGTCCGAAAACTTCCGCGCCGCGCACCGCAACGCTGGTGAACGCAAGGCAATGTATAAGGGGCCTCCGGTTTTTGAAGGCTTCACCGTGGTTGCTGGCATCTGAAATGACCGAACAGGATCCGGATCGTGTCGAAGTCCTTCCGGTCTTGCCATCGCTTGATCTCGATGAAACGCTGGCCTTTTATCGCGACCAGCTCGGCTTCGACCGGATCATCCACCAATCTCCGGACTATCTGATCCTCCGCCGGAACGAGATGGAGTTGCATTTCTGGCTGGCGCGCGACCGGGCGTTATGCGAAGCGACGTCCGTCTATCTGCGTGGCCGTCGGATCGCTGCGCTCCATGCGGAGTATCAGGAGAAGCGGGTGGCGCGTCTGACCGCACTTGAGCGACGGCCGTGGGGCATGGAAGAGTTCTATATCCATGACCCGCATGGCAACCTGCTGCGGTTTGGGCGCATCCCCGTCAGCTGATCGATCAGCCTCGGCGAATGAAAGCGCCCACGGCGATCGCCAGCCAGCCGAACATCATGGCAAATCCGCCGGAGGGGGCCGCCAGCGGAAACAGGCCGGAGCCAGCGTAGCGCAAAACAACGAGATCCCCGGCAAACAGAAGCGTGCCGACCCCTATCAGTATGCCGGCAAGCCACGCCGTCTTAAGTTTTTCGGCGCCGATCGCGAGGGCGAACAGGGTGGGGGCGTGCGCCAGGCACATTGCCGAAGCCGAAGCGAGAAGATGCGCGTCGCCGCCGCCATGCGCTGCGGCCGCGGCCAGCGCCACGCCGGCAAAACCGAACAAGCCGGCAAGCAGATAAAACAGCGGCGCAATACGCGCGTTCAGCGTCATGGTCATCCGTGTTCCTTGTTCTGCATGTGATATGCGAGGCGTTCGATGGGGGGCAGGATGATCTCGCGCAGCTTCGGATTGGCGATGGTTTCCTCGAGCGCGCGACGGAAGCAATGTAGCCACTCGTCGCGTTCCACCGGACCGATCTCGGCAACGAAATGCCGGCTCTTGAGGCGTGGGTGACCGCGCTTGTCGGTGTAGAGCGGCGGGCCGCCGAAATATCCAGTCAGGTATTCGTAGAATTTCTCCTCGCTGCCTTCCAGCGTCGGCGGATGGACGGCGCGAACGTGCTGTGCCTCCGGCAGCGTATCCATCAGCTCATAGAAGCGGCGACACAGGGCGCGGACGGCCTCGTCGCCGCCAATCGCCTCATAAAGCGTAATGACATTTTCCGTCACGGTTCCATTCCTCGAAATCGGACTCTTAATGCACTGCGGGGAGCGGGACTGCAACCGCTTGGATCAGCACGCGGCAATTCGCCATCCGCACAGACAGTCGAATATGAGTTGGCTTGACAAAACCGTCTGGACGGTATCTTCTGTTGGCATGTCACTCGCTCATCATCGCCGCAAACAGCCCCTTGTCGTGCGCCAGCAGCTGCTGGACGTGGCCGCTCGCCTCACGATGGAGCAGGGCATGGCCGCACTGACACTGGATGCCGTATCCGGCGCATCAGGCGTCAGCAAGGGTGGGCTACTGCACCATTTCCCGACGAAGAACGCGTTGCTGGACGCCCTTTTCGAAAGTCTCCTGGATCGCTTCGACGCCGATATTGACGAGCGCATGCGCGAAGACCCTACCCCGCATGGCCGCTTCAGCCGGGCCTATCTGCATGCTGTCGCCGATCTTAGGGATAAGCCCGACGAGGCCGCCCATTGGGCTCAGGTCACCATGGCGCTGCTCGCCGAGCCAAGGCTTCGGCAGCGCTGGCGCGAGTGGGTGCAGGAGCGGACGGAGGAATATGTCGGCACGGATTCGTCGGTCGACGCGCAGATCGTTCGATTTGCGGCCGATGGGCTCTGGCTTGCCGACATGCTCGGCAGCCATGACAGCGGCGGCGACCGCCAGGCGCTGATCGCCCGTCTCGTCGAACTGACCAACAAGTAGGGTAGGTCCACCATGGCTCCAGCTGCCGTCTATGCGCTGCTCTTTGCTGCGATCGCGCTCGAGGTCATCGGCACGACGGCGCTGCAGTTGTCGCAGCAGTTCACCCGCGTAGGACCGACGGTCGTGGTGGTCGTCTGCTACGCGACAGCATTCTATTGCCTGTCTATGACCTTGAAGATCATCCCCGTCGGGATCGCCTATGCGATCTGGAGCGCGCTCGGCATCGTGCTGATATCCGGGGTCGGCCTCGTCTATTTCAAGCAGCGGCTCGATGCGCCGGCGATCGTAGGGCTCGGGCTGATTATCACCGGCGTGCTCGTGGTCAACCTCTTCTCGAAGTCCATCTCGCATTGATCTTGCCCGAAGGCGGGCAGATGCGGGTAAATGTCCTGCGCCGCGGGTCCCCTATATGTCGTCGCGACATTTGACCTCATCCTGCGCGATCTTGCGAAACATGCGGTCCTGTCCATATTTCTTTGAGCTTTGGGCCGCTTGTTCCACGCATTGGACCACTCATGACCGACCGCACCACCGATTCAGGTCTTTCCGGCAAACCTACCCAGTCCAGGGACCAATCCCTTAACACTGCCGGCATCACGCCGATGGGTCGACCAAGCGCAATTACGCGCTTCTTCATGGGTATCGTCGCGTGGGCGGAAAAGCTGAACTTCAAATATGCCAGGCTCGGCAACCCGCCGGTCTATGATACCGCGACATTCCCTTGGGTCGCCGAGGTTGAGAAGGCGTGGCCGGAGATACGGTCCGAGCTGGACCGCGTGCTCGTGCGGCAGAGTGAACTGCCGTCATTCCAGGACATCTCGACTGATGTGAAGACGATCTCAAGCGATAGTGGCTGGAAGACCTTCTTCCTCGTCGGGTTTGGCGTGATGTCGGAACAGAATATCAGGGCATGCCCGCAAACCTGGGAGGCGGTGCAGAAGATCCCGGGATTGAAAACCGCCATGTTCTCGATCTTCGAGCCCGGAAAGCATCTGCCGGCTCATCGCGGACCTTACAATGGCGTGCTTCGCCTGCATCTCGGGATGATCGTACCGGAGCCTGCCGACAAGCTTGCCATCCGGGTCAAGGATCAGATCTGCCACTGGCAGGAAGGAAAAGCGCTGATCTTCGACGATGCCTACGAGCATGAGGCGTGGAACCATACCGACGAGACGCGCGTGGTGCTCTTTATCGATTTCGTGAAGCCGTTGAAGTTCCCGGCGCGCTTTGTGAACTGGACGCTGATGAACCTTGCCGTTTTCACGCCCTTCATTCGTGAGGGGTTGGACAATCACAAGGCATGGGAAAAGAAGTTCTACGCGGAAGCGGAAGCCTTCAGAAACAAGCCGCAGAACTAACCTTACGCCTGCATCGCCGATCAATTGAGCCGCAGAATGGCGCAGGCTTTGCTGCGGTGCCAAGCTTCGTTCAATTGTTGTTGGCTGCCATCAATCGGCGCTGCGCGCTTATGGCCAGATACATCACGTAGTCTTCTGCGGCGTCTGCGAGATGAAGAGCAATTTCCTCTTCCCGCCATCCCGCCGCGACCGCGCGACGGACAACTTCGGTGATTGCCATATTGCAGGCAGCTTCGCATTCCCGCGAGCGTCCCATATCGTCGGCGCTATATTTCGGAGTTCGGATGTTTGTCATGGCTGCAACGTGCCACAATCCCCTGCGTTTTCAATGGGATGCTAATGGAGTGGTTAGCCGGTAAGGTTAAGTGCAGTGCGGTTGCGTCAAAAAGAAAAACGGCGGCTTCGCATGCGCTAATATGGCACTTCCGGCGCTGCTAATATGTGCCGATTTCGCCAAGAATGCCGAATGAAGTTTGCTCCTCAGCGAGCGAGCCTAGCTCGCAAATGACATTTCCGTGTGAGCTACCTTGCCTAGCCTTCGGGCATGCAATGTCGGCGTCGCGGCAAATTATGATTGGTCGCCGGCAGTGACGAACAGAAAGTCCCGCAATTGCTGGGCAAAAAAACGATCCGCTAACCACAATCGTCATGCGCCCAACAATATCATTGAATTCTAATCGATAGGATGTTATCTAATTCCATGACAACGAATCAGACACAAACCTGGGCCGAGTTCGCACCATTGCTTATGATCTGCGGGCGCGGGTGGCGTCGCGCTTTGAACGCCATTCTGACCGAGCACAATCTATCCGATGCCAGCGCGGCGCCGTTGATTGCGCTGCTTCGGCATGGCGACCGGATCCCACAGGGTGTTCTGGCCGAACGGGTCGGTGTGGAAGGGCCGACGCTCGTGCGGGTTCTTGATAGTTTGGAAAATGACGGCTTGATCCGCCGGGTCCCCGATGAGGCGGACCGTCGCATCAAGCTGGTGCAACTCACCGGAGGAGGCACAGCGGTCGCCGAGCGCGCCGAAAGCTGTGCGGCGGAGCTGCGAGCACAGATCCTTGGCGACCTCGATCCTGAACAGGTCGGGGCCGCCCTGGAAGTCCTGCGCGCCATCGCGGCGAAAACCGCGGCCCTATCCGGAATACAGGAAAATGACGAGTAGCAAGAACGCGACCGATCCCAGTCTGGGAGACGTCGTTTTTTCCATCAAGACCTTCGCCGCCGCAATGCTGGCGCTTGGCCTTGCGCTTTGCTTCGACCAGCCAAACCCATACTGGGCGGTCGGCACGGTTTACATCGTGGCCCATCCGCTGTCCGGGGCGAGTACGTCGAAGGCGCTCTACCGACTGATTGGCACCGCACTCGGCGGTACGGTCACGGTGATCCTGATCCCCAACCTCGTCAATTCGCCTGAATTGCTGACGCTTGCGATTGCGCTGTGGATGGCCTTTTGCCTCGGCGTCAGTCTGCTCGACCGGACGCCACGGAGCTACAGCTTCATGCTGGCGGGCTACACGACCGCTCTCACCGGATTCCCGATCGTCGCAAATCCGGACACGGCCTTTACCTATGCAACTGCCCGCGTCGAGGAAATCGCGCTCGGCATCATCTGTGCGGCGATTGTCAATCGTATCTTCTTTCCCCGGCATGCAGGGCCGGTTCTGGCCGCGCGCATCAATGCCTGGCTGCGAGACGGCGCCGAGCTCGCCATTGGCACGCTGGAGGGCAGGGGACGCGATCCTTCGCTTCTGGCGGCAGCCCGACGGCTGGCTGCCGACGCAGTCGACCTCCACAGCTTTACCACTCACGTGGCCTACGACACTTCGGCACTGCGCGATATGGTCGGTCGCACCCGAATGCTGCAGCAGCGCATGGTTGCGATGCTGCCTGTCGTTTCAGGGTTGGCTGACGTGCTGCACGCGCTCGACAAGGCGACGGCGGGCAAATTCACACCCGCGATCACTGCACTCGTAACCGAAGTCAGCGCGTTGCTCGAAAACGGTGCGCCTCTTGCCGAGGATAAGCGCCAGCAGCTCCTTGCCCTGATAGCGAAGTCTGAGGAGGAGGGACGCGAGCAACAGGAGTGGAATGGGCTTCTTGCTCACAACTTCACCGCTCGCATCCGCGATCTGGTGCAGATCTGGGGCGACTGTCTCAGTCTGCGCGAGGATATCCAATCCGGATCGCATCACGATCTTCGTTGGCGCCGCTTCGGCACGTCGTTCGATCGCGCGCCGATCCACAAGGACTACGGCATGGCCGTTCACTCCGGCCTATCCGTGATGCTGGCGACGTTCATTGCCACAGCCCTCTGGATCTATACCGGCTGGCCGCAAGGCAGCGCCGCCGCGATGATGGCAGGTGTGCTCTGCTGCATCTTTTCATCGATGGACGATCCCGCGCCGATGATGATCAAGTTCGTCAATGTGGCGATCGTCACCGTGATCGCAGCGTTTGTTTTCGAGTTCGGCCTGATGCCGTTGGTCCATACCTATGTCGAGCTTGCCGCAGCACTTGGATTGGTCCTGGTGCCGGCGGGGTTGTTGATGACCAAGCCATCGCTCGCTCTCTACGGCATGGGCTTCTGCGTGAACCTGCCGAACATGCTGACGCTGCAGGATCGCTTGAGCCTGGATCTCGCCTCCTTCCTCAATTCGAACGCGGCCATGATCATCGGCATGGTGATCGCCTGCGGAACGACCGTTCTTGTTCGTTCTGTCGGTGCAGAATGGACCGCCTACCGGCTGCTGCGCTCGGGCTGGACCGATATCGTCGCTGCGGCGCGTCGCCCTGAGGACGTCGACTTCACGAAGTTGCTTTACCGGATGGTCGACCGGTTTGGCCTGGTTGCCCCGCGCCTGGCGATGATCCCGGCCGAGTCCGCCGTCGCTCAGACCGATATCCTGCGGGATCTGCGGAACGGCCTCAATACGCTGGAGCTCCAACGCCACAAGCAGCTTGTCTCGCGCGACAAGCGCGAGCCGATCGAGAACGTGCTGTCGGGCGTTGCGGCTTATTATCAGCAGAAGCAGAAGAGCCGGGATGCTCAACCCGACGGAAACCTGCTGACGACACTGGACCAGTCGCTCGCAGCACTGATTGAGGCCGGCCGGTCGTCGGCGATCGAGGGCGCGCGCCGCTCGATGACAGCGCTCAGATACACTCTCTACCCGGATGCAGCCTCCCTCGCTCAGGCTGTCACGGGCGCGACAGCCGGAACTGCAAAGGAACATGCGGCATGAGGCCGGATATCGATATTTACGGGGTCTTTCTCCCAACGCTCGGCGCGATCGCATTCGCCGCTTACCTCCTCAACGCCATCCTGCGGAGTGCACTGGCGTATGTCGGCTTCTATCGTTTGGTCTGGCATCGACCGCTCTTCGACACGGCCATGTATTTCTGCCTGCTCGGCGCCATCGCGCTATCTTTGAATAAGGTGTCACTATGAAATCGCTTTTCGCTCATTCCGGTCGCTTCCTGGTTACCGGCGTCATGGTCGCTTTGGCGGGAGTGCTCGGCTGGCATTTGTGGGACTACTACATGGACGAACCATGGACCCGCGATGGCAAAGTTCGCGCGGACGTCGTACGCCTAGCCGCCGATGTCTCCGGGATCGTCAGTGAAGTCGATGCAAAGGACAATCAGACTGTTCGCAAGGGCGACGTGATCTTCCGTATCGATCAGGCGCGTTTTACGCTCGCCTTGCGCCAGGCCGAAGCGCAGATGGAAAGCAGCAAGGCGGCTCTCGACCTGGCGAGAAGCGACCTCGAGCTCTATCGCAAACTTGGCGAGAGCTCGGTGACACGGCAGAAGATCCAGCAGGCCGAGACGACAGTCCAGCAGGACGAGGCCGCCTACAACCAGGCCGTGATCAGCCGTGACACTGCTCAGCTCAATCTCGACCGTTCCGTGGTGCGGGCGCCGGTCAACGGGGTGCTCACCAACTTCTCCATGCAGCCGGGCAATTATGTTACCGCGGGCACCGCCGTTACCGCCCTGATCGATAGCGATTCCTACTACGTCGCCGGCTATTTCGAAGAAAACAAGCTGGACCGCATCAAGGTCGGTGATCCTGCGCTCGTCTATCTGATGGGCAGCAAGACACCTCTCAAGGGGCATGTCGATGGCGTCGCCGGCGGCATCGAGGATCGCGAGCGCAGCGATACCAGCGCCCAGCTCGCCAACGTCACTCCGACTTTCACTTGGGTGCGGCTGGCTCAGCGCGTGCCCGTACGTGTGGCGCTCGATGCGCTGCCCCACGACACGGCGCTTGTCGCCGGTCGCACTGCAAGCGTCACCATCGTTAATTGACCCGAGGCGGCTTCAAGAGCCGCCTTTGCAAAATAGTAAGTTCACCTCTGGGCGTCCCGCGATGACCGGGCACGAAGCCATTCGGCTTGAGAAAAGCCAAATGACGCCCGGTTCTAGGAGACAGCCGTGGACGACCGCCACGTCATAGAAATCACCACCTGGCTGATGCAGAGCGGGCTCAAGGGCGTGGCCGAAGCGGACCTGCTTGCCGGCTTCTGCGAACGGTGTCGTGCGAACGGACTTCCGATCGAGCGTTCCGTCGCCGTCATGGACACGCTGCATCCGGTCTATGAACGCCGGGCTTTCCGCTGGGACAGCCGAGAGCCGATCGAGCGGGTGTCGCAATACGGCTTTTCCGGTGCCGGAGCGATCGCTGACAACTGGCTTCGCTCCGCATTCCATCACTTGGAGGCGACGGGGTCCGGAGAAGTCCGCAGAAGCCTGAGCAATGACGACCCAGCCGATTTCTACCTGCTGGACGATCTGAAGGCTGCTGGTTTCACAGACTTCATCGCCATGGCGCATCGCTTCGGCGATGATGGGACGATCGGAGACATCGACTGCTTCTTCTCGCACTTCGCCACACGAGCGAAGGAAGGGTTTTCCGATCGTGACGTCGCGGTATTGCGCGATCTGCTTCCCTGCCTGGCGCTGGCCGTCAAATGCGTGACGATCAGCGGCGTTGCCGGCACGATTGCGAAGGTCTATCTGGGGCAGGATGCGGCCAACCAGGTATTGCACGGCAAGATCACCCGCGGTCAAAGCGACCGCATCTCCGCCGCCCTGTGGTTTTCCGACCTTGCCAACTTCACGCACATCTCGGACACGGTCGATCCGGAAGAGATCATTCCGATGCTCAACGACTATGCCGATGCGGTGATCTCGTCAGTACAGGAGGCGGGCGGCGAGGTGCTCAAGCTGATGGGCGACGGCACGTTGGCGATTTTCAAGGGCAGGCGGCCGAGCGAGGCCTGCTCGGCGGCGCTGAATGCCCGGTCGCTGCTCGACAAACGCCTGCTCGATCTCAATGCGCAGCGCCGTATCGAGGGGAGGCCGGTGACAGACGTCTATCTCGGGCTCCATCTCGGCGAGGTCTTTTACGGCAACATCGGCAGTGAAGATCGCCTCGACTTCACGGTCATCGGGCCTGCCGTCAACGAGGTCAGCCGAATTGTCTCGCTCTGCCGGTCGCTGCAGAGCCGCTTGCTGATGTCGGCGCGTTTCGCGGCAATCATTGCGCCCTCACAAATGGACAGCCTGCATTCGATCGGCCAGCATGTATTGCGCGGCGTCAATCGTGCTCAGGAACTGTTCACGCTGATGCCGCTCATTTGAACGCGCCTCGGCTGCGTGTCAGACAGGCCCGATTTGCAGCACTCTTGTTGCATTCCACTCGGGTACGCAACGTAAATGCCAAGGTAACAGGGCGTGGTGGCCGCTATTAACGCAGGTCTGTTACCGTTGCGTACTTTCGCCACGCCACTGGCTCGCTAAGATCGCTCAAACGAAGCCGACTGAGGCCGGGGTGGTCTTCATGGGCAAGGAAAACGACGGGGCAAGAAGGCCTTCCGATGCCGAGCGGCGAGGGTTACACCGCTTGATGCTGAAGCTGCCCTCGGTCCGTGGGCGGCTTCAACTGATCGGGGGGAAGTCGGAATCTCTTGGCAGCCTCTGCGAGGCCTACGAGGATGCGAGCTCCACCCTCGACCGCTTAAGGAGCAGTGCCGGCGACATGAACCACGCGATGGTCCATGAGTATGAGATCGTCTGCGCAGAGATCGAGGCAGACGTGATCAAATACTGTCGTGAGCGGGGAGGCGGCGTCCTGGAATAGGACCGACCAGCTCGCACCAATGTCGGTCACGTTTTGGTTTTGTTAGCGTTTCGTGTTGCAACCCCTTGTTTTCTGCGAGGCAAGCCCATCTGTTCTACTTGGCATTGAGCATTGCGTAGCGGGGCGGCAATGAAGGCTAAGGAACACGAAGGCTGGGCTCATGACGTTTCATGCTCGGAAGCCAGCGCGGAACTGGAACGTCTGCTAGCCGACGAGCGGTTCAGGGCCACCGAAAGAAGCCGCAGCATCCTTAAATATATCGCCGAGCAGCAATTCGCCGGGCGCGCCGAGGGGGTAAAGGCCTATTCTATCGCCATTGACGTGCTCGGCCGACAAAGCAATTTCGATCCGTCGCTCGATCCCATCGTCCGCATCGAGCTCAGCCGATTGCGATCTTCGCTCAGCCAGTATTACGAGGCTTTCGGCGAAGATGGCGGGGTTACGGTTCAATTGCCGAGGGGGCGCTATATTGCGATTTTCACACGGTCCACCGGTGCATCTCCAGGCATCGAAGGTCGAGAGCATCCTGCAACAACCTGGGGCGAACCCGTAAAACTGGTTCCCCCGTTGCCCGTTTCAGCGGTTGCGCCGAATGTCAAAGCCGGATTCTGGGCGACCTTGCCGCTCGCTGCAACCCTGGCGCTGCTGATGGTCGTGGTCGTAGGCACCGGTATCACCGTTTATGGCGCGCGCACCGTGACAACGGCCAAGCCTACAGTCGCAGTCACGCTGACTGCGGTGGATGAAGGGTTGCGTGACGAGGCCGCTGTCACTCGCGATATGTTGCTGACCGCCCTTACGCAATTTCAGACTCTGACAGTTTCGCAAGCCGATCGGCGCGAGAGACCGCTTGCCTCCGTGCTTCGCCCGGCCATATCGAACGCCTACGCGATCGATATGAAATACTACGGTGATGGCGACGATCGCAGTATCTGGTGGCAGGTCGTCGACACGGCGACGGGTGATCTTCTCAAATCCGGTCTGGAGAGGGTCGATACCAGTGGCAGGACGGTTGCGTCGGTCCGGGAGGAATTGGTCGCGCAACTCGCTCGCCGCTTTGCTGCGACACGTGGGATCATCAACAATATCGAAGCACACGATATGGCTGAGGGCTCGCTTGGCAACGCATGCGTCCTTCAGGCCGAACACGAGTTGGACGACGGCCGGGCATCGGGTCTCGCGCGTACAATCAATTGCCTGGAAAGAACGATTGCGGCAAACCGCTACGATGCCGACGCAACGGCAGCGCTGGCAATGCTGCTGGCGGCGGGGCAGGCGGAGATCACCGACAACAGCAAGCTTGCGCGTGCGCTCGAGCTTGCCAACCGGGCAGTCTCTTTGTCGCCGCTTTCGGACCGGGCGCACCTGGCGCTGATGTTGTCGCAATTCTACAGTGGAAGGATCGACGCGGCGATCGCCGCGGGCAACCGCGCGCTCGCGCTCAATCCCAACAACCCCGATGTGGCTGCAAAGCTTGGTCTTGCACTGTTCGCGCTGGGCTATTTTGATGCGGGCGTTTCTCTTGCGCGCGATGCCGGTAGATTAGTCGATGTCGTTCCGCGTGATGCGGTCCTGGTTCTCGCACTCGACGCTTACCGCCGAAGAGATTGGTCGGAGGCTTCGCTGCTTGCCGAGCAGGCAAGTGACAGGAATTTCCTGATCAGCGTCTTGCGCGTTGCCGCACTCGGGCAACTCGGGTCGGATGAAGCGGCGCAGCGGCTTACAGAGCTCCGGCAGCTCACGCCGGATTTCGAGACGACCTTCCGCGAGAGAATGGCGCAGCGACGCTATCAACCGCTGCTTTCCGCCTCCATCGAAGAAGGACTGACGAAAGCGGGCGCCCGCTTCACAGCGGAGGGGCTAGCGACTGCCTTTTAGCCGGCGCTGCAGCGTGTAGTGAGTCCGCGTCGGTAGCGCAGCGAGTTCCGTAAGAGTGTTTCGCTGCGTGCGACCGGCGGCAAGGGCCGCGCATTTGCGCGCGGCTCGCCCGGGCCGATATTGCATGTAGGTTTACAGTCGTGGCTGGTATCGATCGCCGTCTAACTTTGGTTGGCTGCCCCTTTGGCAGTCGTTCGGCGTTTGGCTGGCTTGGCGGGCGCTTCGTCTGAGCCTCCTGAGAGTGCCTTGCGCAGGTTCTCCTCCTGATCCGGCGCTAACGAGGTTTTCAGTACGCGGCCACGCAGCCCCTGGAACTCTGCCAGGACTTTTTCCGGCTGCACCTTGCGTATGAGCACGAAGAGAGCGGAGGAGGAGTTCGGTATGGTTCCGCCAAGAGACTTGATGAATTCGTCGTTGATGCCGTAGTCGGAAAGCGAACCGGAGATCGCGCCAGTGCCTGCACCGACGAGCCCGCCGATCGCAAAGCCTGCGAGCGGATTGAGGAACAGCAGACCAACGAGGGCGCCCCAGAGTGAGCCGGACAAGAGCCCCGATGTGGCCCCGATTGCTGCCAGGTTGAGGCTCTGCTTGAGATGGACCTTGCCGGCTTCATCTCTCACGACGACCACCGCATCCTCGAGGTCGACCAGATATTCCTTCTTCAGGTTGTGAAGTTTCAACAACACCTTATCTGCTTCATCCATGGCATCGAAGCCGATCACGACGAGTTCCGACATTGTCCGTTCCTTTCGTTTGATAGCGGGGTACAGAGCGGTTGAGCGGCTGGAAAACGCCAGCCGGGAGGCTATTGATCAAACGCGTAAATCTTCTTCCAATCGGCTTTCATATCGACGAGCAGCCAGTTGCGGCTCTCCGCCTCGTCGAGCGCCTTGTCCAGCTTCCCGAAGTCCGATTTGCGATCATAGGCGTATTCGCGATCTGCGTCGGTATGATGAATGATCATTGCAAAGTGCGGTCCCTGGCCAGCCATTACCCAGCGCAGCATCTCGTAGTCGCCGTCCGAATTGCCTGCGGCAAGGATCGGTCGCCTGCCTATGAATTTGTTGATGCCCACCGGCTTGCCCGGGCCATCGTCAACGAAATCGACTTTCGGAAGGCGGTTTAGAACCGGGATGTCGCCGACGAGCGCGTATTGCGTCGTGATCGTGCTTCCGACGACTTGTTCAGGCGGAATGCCGTATGCTTTCTCGGTCATCGGGCGCATGAACTCGACGCCGCCACCCGAAACAATGAAGGTCTTGAAGCCATTGGCGCGCAGGTAATCCAGCAGTTCGCGCATGGGCAGAAATGTCATCTCGTTGTAAGGCTTGCCGGTCTTCGGGTGTCTCGCCGTGGCGAACCAGTCGATGACGATGTTGCGGAAATCGTCGGTCGTCAGACCGGCGTGGGTCTCCATCACAAGCTCGACGAGGCCTCGTTCGCCGCTCTTTGCGATACCCTTGAGATCGCCGGCCAGAATCGACTTGAAGGGTTCCTTTTCCTTCCACTCGGGGTGCTGTGGAGCGAGCGCCTTGACCCGATCCAGTATGAAGCCAAGTTGGAAGTAGAACGGCTGCTCGGTCCAGAGCGTACCGTCGTTGTCGAATACGGCGATGCGGTCCTCGGGCGCCACGTAGTCGGCGCCGCCTTGCGTTGTCACTTTCTTGATGAAGTCGACAATTGCCTGCTTCGATTTGCCATCGTTCCAGGAGGGAAGCTCCTGCGCGAATGCGCTCACCGGCAGCAGCAAGAAAAGCAGGAGGAAGCGCACAGACCGGGACATCGGATACTCCTGATCAGGTTGCAACGCGTTTAATGCAGCGAAAGCCGACGTGACTAGTGGACGTGTCTTCTGGCTCGGCGTGGCGCGCTGCCGGGCGATAGCGCCGGCAGTAGTTCGGGGCGCAAAGATGCGAGCCGCCCTTCAATACTCGCCTCGGGATAAGAATGTTCGGCTGATTGGGATCGTAACTTGCCTCTTTTCCGCCGCCGCGCGGGTTCTCGGGGATGCAGCACGCCTTTGCCGCAGGCTGCGGATGTCGCGTCGACCAATAGTCCTGCGTCCACTCCCAGACATTGCCGATCATGTCATAGGCGCCGTAACCGTTTGGCGCAAACGACCGCACGGGTGTCGTCCGGTCCTTGCCGTCAGGTTTCGTGCTGTGGGTCGGGAAGGTGCCCTGCCAGGTGTTGGCCATGGCAACACCACCGGGCATAAGCTCGTCGCCCCAGGCAAATTCAGTGTCGTCAAGCCCACCACGTGCCGCCAGTTCCCACTCGGCCTCTGTCGGCAGATCCATTCCGGCCCATTCGGCATAGGCCTTCGCGTCGGAGTAGGCGACATGGACAACCGGGTGATCGAGCTTGCCGCGGAGGTCGCTGAGGCCGCCGTAGGGTCGCCGCCAGTTGGCCCCGAATTTGAATTTCCACCACTGAGCGATATCCGCGCCACTCACCGATTTCGGCGGTGTGAAGACAAGAGATCCGGCCCGGAGCATGTTCGGCAGGGCGCCCGGATAGTCCTTCGGGTCGGGCGCCTTCTCGGCCAATGTTACGTGGCCGGTCGCCTTGACGAATTCCTGGAATTTGCGGTTCGTGACAGGCGTCGCCTCGATCCAGAAGCCATCGACGGCAACAGGATGAGCCGGGGCCTCTTCCGGATAATGGTCGTTGGACCCCATCACGAAGGTCCGGCCGGCTATCCAGACTAGGTCGCCATTGTCGTCGCCCTGACGTTGCGGCCGGTGTTCTGCGTCAAATGCCAGTGCCATCGTCGCCTCCGAAAGCCTGCCCTTAATATTCCGCGTCTTGCCTTACCCGTAAGTACGTTACGGTAACACGGCTTCCACAAAACGTTACATCAGGCGTAAATCTGCTGCTGTGGGCCATGAATTCAACTCGGCCAATGGATTTCCGCGCGTCGAAGGGGGCGGGTGTTGCAGTGTTGGGCCGATGCGGCTGCCCGCGCGGCCAATCGAGTGCATCTTCAGGTGCTGCAGGGCCGTTCGGCAGCTTTTGTTGCCACCTGACCTGACTGGAGAGTTCGCCACCGGAAGGCTGTCGCCAGGGGCTTGGCCGTCCGGTGAATCGCTGGCGCGGCGGCTGCTTGAAAAGCAAAGCCGCCCGCCGCCGCTTTGCTATTTTCCTGACGCTGGGCTCTCCAGCGAGCGCATCAAGGCGTCGACCATCTGATCGATGCTGAAGCTCGCGGAACGCTGGCTTGGAGGATAGTCCTTGAACGTCTGCAAGAAGGGGGCGACTCGGTAGACGCCGTACTGGATGAGATAGGCATTCTTCGCCAGCCAGTCATAATACTGGTCAGAGACGACGTCGGCGCGCTCGAAGGGGTCCATGCGCAGATTGAAGACCTTCGGCGCACGCAAACAAGTAAAGGGGTTTGCCCATACCACGAAGCCGCCCGGCTCCCTCTGTTCACAGAACACGATCTTCCAATTGCCATAGCGATAAGCGACGACCTCTCCATCATCGTTGAAATAGTAGAAATCTTCGCGTCCGGACTTCGGCTGCTGTCCTGTCAGGTAAGGAAGCTGGTTGTAACCGTCGAGATGGACCTTGAACTGATTGCCGTTGATGCTTGCGCCATTGAGGAGCTGTTCCTTGATGCCGGGATCGCCGGCTGCGGCAAGCAAGGTCGGAAACCAGTCAAGTCCGGACATCATCTCATTGGACACCTCGCCCGCCGTGATGTGGCCGGGCCAACGAACCATCGCCGGAACGCGGAAGGCGCCTTCCCAGTTGGTATCCTTCTCGCTTCGGAAAGAGGTCGTCGCCGCATCTGGCCAAGACCACTGGTTCGGGCCATTGTCCGTCGTGTAGACGACGATCGTATTGTCGGCGATCTTGAGATCGTCCAACGCCTTGAGGAGCTTCCCGACATCGCCGTCATGCTCGATCATGCCATCGGCATATTCGTTGCCGGGCATGCCGCTTTGCCCCTGCATCGAATCCCGAACATGGGTAAAAGCGTGCATGCGCGTGGTATTCATCCAGGTGAAGAAGGGCTTTCCTTCCTTGGCCTGACGCTGGATGAAATCGATCGCCGCAGCGGTCGTTTCATCGTCGATCGTTTCCATACGCTTGCGATTAAGAGCGCCAGTATCTTGGACCCGTCCGTCAGCGAACGAATGCAAGACGCCGCGCGGCGAATTCGCTTTCACGAACGCCTGGTCGTTCTTTGGATAATAGGGACGCTCAGGCTCTTCTTCGGCATTCAAGTGATAGAGGTTGCCGAAGAACTCGTCGAAGCCATGCTGCGTTGGCAGGAACTCGTCGCGATCGCCGAGGTGGTTCTTGCCGAACTGGCCGGTTGCATAGCCGAGTGGCTTCAGCGCCTGCGCGATGGTAATGTCACGCGCCTGCAAGCCGACCGTTGCTCCGGGAATGCCGACCTTGCAGAGACCCGTACGGAGGCAGACCTGGCCGGTAATGAATGTCGAGCGGCCGGCAGTGCAGCTGTTTTCGGCGTAATAGTCGGTGAACAGCATGCCTTCCTTGGCAATACGATCAATATTGGGCGTCTTGTAGCCCACGACGCCCATCGAATAGGCGCTGATGTTTGTCTGGCCGATGTCGTCACCGAAGATGACGAGTATATTCGGTTTGGTCGTATCTTGAGCCGGCGTCGCCTGCTGCGCATGGGCGATCCCATAGCTGAGGGATGTCGAGGCCAGCGCCAATGCCAAAGCTGCGCCGGCGTGTCGAAGCCGTTTTGAGAGAGATGCACTCATTGCCATCTCCCTTGTCCATGCAGGTGATTCAACATCTACGCTCTCCTGATTGTGGATAGGCCAAACTCGGCCGCAGATTCCCACTGAAGAGCGTTAGTCGGTAAGTACGTTACGGTAACAAACGAGGGTCACGACGTAACAAAGCGCAGAATGCCTGATTGCTACTCGGTCAACGGTTGCGGCTTGAGATCGCCTTGCAGGGTTTCGTCGACAGGGCGCTTCTTGGCATGCATCGGCTGTTCAAGCACCGTCACCGGCGCGGCGACAGCCGTGGCTGCGACGTTACCGATGGTCGTCACTGTTCCGCCGACGACAGCGGTAAGTCCTTGGCCGAGCGTGACGTTGGAATCCGTCAGCGTCTGACCGGTGACGATCCGCTGGCCAATCAGCTGAACGATTTCAGGACTTTCGGCGAACTTGCCGTGGTTCAAGCCTTCGCCTTTGACCTTGGTGAGATCGATGGCGGTAATGCCGGCGGCTTCGAGTTTCGAGCGATAGGGCTCGACGGTCGGATCGATCGCGCCCAAACGCGAGACCTTTCCCGTGATGAAACTTGAAACAGCAAGCGCCTTGTCATCCTGGGATACGAAGATCGTGAATTTCGGCGTCGGCGTGCCCATCTCCGCGAACTGCTTGGCAAAGACCTGAATATCGATATCCGGGGAAGCGAGAATCACGTTGTGAATCTTGCTGTTCACGTGACCGTCGCGGATACCCATCTGCCGCAGGGATTCCATGGTCAGCCAGGTGCCCATTGAATGAGCGAGGATCGTGATGTCCTTGACGTCGGGGTCGGCGGCTAGCGTCCGCAGCGCCTGCTCGAGCGCCGTGCGTGAATAGTTGGTGCTTTCCTTGTCGTATTCATAGGCGGTAAGCTGCGCGCGTGACGGCCATGTGAAGAGGATAGGGGTCGCCTGCATCCCTGAATCGTGGACGATCTGGGCCAGACGGAAGACGGAATCCTCATACTTGTTGTTGAAGCCGTGGACAAAGACCAGCGCATGCCCGCCCTGGATGTTCTGGTGGAACCAGGCGCGCCCCTCTGGAACGGTGTCGATCTCCTTGACGCTGGTCACCGCAAAATCGGTTGCGGGATTGGGCGGTAGACGCTTCGGCCATTGGACTGTGCCTGAGGCCCGTTTCGGCGGGATGGAGACGTCAATCGCCGTCAGATAGGGCTTTGGGCTGCGTTCGCCGGTGAACAGCGTCGCCTGGTCGCCGGAAGGTTCGCGCGTGGTTGCGACCAGCATGCTGACCTTTGAGGTATTCTGCGTTGCCGCCGATAGCGCAACAGGGGCCATGACTCCGCTTGGATGACCGCAGCTGGCAAGAACTGCCGCGACGAGCAAAGGTGCAAGTGTCCGAACAGTACGGGCAGCAATCACGTTCCGGTTCCCTCATTGAAACGCAAGCACCTTACGGTGGCCGGGCTTTGGTGAAGTACTCTCACAGAAACGACGCGAATGTTACGTGCAATTCGCGCTCCATGCCCTAGGGCCACGACGAGTTTTAAGTAAGTGTTACCGAACCGCAACGAGCTTTGCCTGCCGCTTGGTTGCCAGGCAATCCGTCTGCTGCGCTTGGTCGTGCCAGGTTTGGTCGTTTTGTGAATTCGGTTCACAGATGCTTGGACCAAGTGACCGCTTATCACCTAAATCCAGTGCCTCCATATGTTCGCCAGTCAACCAAGCCGGCAGACCGGCAACATCATTTTGAGGCACATCATGCCAACTGCTCTCTTTGCTTTGACGATCGCGGCCTACGCGATCGGAACCACGGAATTCGTCATCGTCGGCTTGTTGCCGACCGTTGCTTCAGATCTCCAGATCAGTCTGCCGTTGGCGGGATTGATTGTCAGCGTCTATGCGCTCGGCGTCACATTCGGCGCGCCGGTGCTAACGGCTTTGACCGGGCGCATCGCAAGAAAACCATTGCTTCTCGGCCTTATGGCGCTCTTCATCGTCGGCAACGGCATGGCGGCAATCAGCCCAAGCTATGCTCCGTTGCTGGTTGCGCGCGTCCTTTCAGCCTTCGCACATGGCGTCTTCTTCTCCGTCGGCTCGACGATCGCAGCTGATCTCGTTCCCGAGAACCGTCGCGCCTCGGCGATCGCGATGATGTTCATGGGCTTGACGGTCGCCATCGTAACAGGCGTCCCGCTTGGCACTCTGATCGGTCAGATCTTCGGCTGGCGCGCAACATTTGCGGCGGTAGCAGGCCTCGGTGCGATTGCCTTCGTTGCGATTGCAGTGTTGCTGCCTTCGAACCTCAAGAAGGCACCGGCCGCCAGCGTCGGCGACCAGATCCGCGTGCTCGGCAGCGGCCGCCTGTTGATCGTCTTCGCCATGACCGCACTTGGCTATGGCGGCACCTTCGTCGCCTTTACGTTCCTGGCGTCGATCCTGCAGGAGATCACCGGCTTTGCTGCCAGCACGGTCAGCATCATCCTCGTGGTCTATGGCATCGCGATCGCCATTGGCAACGTCGCCGGCGGCAAACTTGCCAATCGCAGCCCGGTACGCGCCCTGACCGGCTTGTTCATCGCCCAGGCGATCGTGCTGGTACTCTTCAGTTTCACCGCGCCATCGCGCTGGCTGGTCGTCCCGACGCTGGCGGCACTCGGCTTCCTCTCGTTCGCCAACGTGCCCGGCCTGCAGATTTATGTCGTGCAGTTGGCGAAGCAGGTTCGTCCCGCCGCCGTCGATGTGGCATCGGCCCTGAATATCGCCGCCTTCAACCTCGGTATCGCCGCGGGCGCATGGATCGGCGGCCTTGTGGTGGAATCTTCGCTGGGGCTTGAGGCGACACCCTGGGTTGGCGCAATTCTCGTGGGCGGAGCCTTGGTCCTGACGCTCTGGAGTGGCGCTCTGGACGGTCGTTCGACAGCGGATAGCGATACTGTGACCCAGCCCGCCTAACCCGCGAGGCGAATTCCGACGTCCCGGGAACGGTGGTTGACGTGAGCCCATCGCGTTGGCCACCATTGCTTCTGTGGACGGTGGAGTACCTGTGCGCCTAACTAGGTGGGGAAAGGCGGCGCCCCGGGAGGCGCGCTCCTCGGTGTTCCTCCAAGATGCCTCTTTTCCCGGTAAAATTGTGTCCTTGCTGACCACAATTTTCTTGCCTAACAGCGGCATGCTGCGACATACTTACAGCCGCTGATAGCCACTTGAATGCATGCCTAGAGACACCTTGCGAATTCGCGTTCTTCACGCAGTTGGGGTTCGATCAATGGAACATGTGTCGCTTCGCAGTATCACTGCATTTCTCAATATATCGATTGCAATGCTCGTCGCTTGTGGGGCATCGGTTCTGACCAGCGCATTCGCATACGCACAAGATCCCTTTGACGATTTTCCGATGGTTATCAGCTGTGAATACAAGGGCACCTACCACGCATTCTATTTGTCCAGGGTGACGAAAGACGGCACCGCCACTTTTTCAGCCTCCGACCGGATTGCGGGGACGATTACGCTGGACGGTAAAGCAAAGGCCGTGGGCGGATCCGACGGGGGAAGCTGCTTGGGCAAAACCCTCAAGGAATTGCGCGAGTCAGGGCAGGCGCACGACCTTAAATCCTAGCCCCGCAACGCACTGGCTCTGGAGAATTGGCCGGACCAGGGCCAGCATGCGCGCGGGCGGTGGAGAAGTGCCGGAATGTCGTTCGACGTTGGGCCTGAACCTACGTCGCATGAAATAGCCTTCGAGGAGGCCGTCGGGGAGGCGGGCTTCATTTTCTAGGTGAAGGTTGGGAGGAGCATGGAAGAGCTGCGAACTCCTTTCAGGGTAACGGCTGGTCGCTTTCTGCGCTCGGTGCGCGTTTTCATGTCCTCGGAGGTCGGCGGCACGGCAAAGCTTCTGACCGCATGCCTTGTCGTGCTCTTCCTCGCGATCAACGGGCTCAATGTGCTGAATAACTTCGTGGGCCGGAACTTCATGACGGCGATCGCCGACAGGCAGATCGCTGAGTTTGTCCGGCAGGCCATATTCTATCTTCTCGTGTTTGCCGGCTCCACGATCGCATCGGTTTATGCGCGCTTTACGGAGGAGCGGCTGGCCCTCACATGGAGAGACTTTCTGACGCGTCGCGCCGTCAATCTCTATCTTACTGACGGAGCCTTTTACCGCCTCGGTGTTTCGGGAGGACTCTCGTATCCGGATCAGCGCATTTCCGAAGATATCCGCGCATTTACCGTGACCACACTGTCCTTCCTGCTCATGATCTTCAGCAGCGGGCTAACGATCCTTTCATTTTCAGGGGTACTTTTATCCATCAACCCCGTCTTGTTCGCCGTGGCGGTCCTTTATGCTGCCTGCGGCTCGTTTCTCACGGTCTGGCTGGGCCGCCCGCTCATCAAGCTGAACTATGACCAGCTCGACAAGGAGGCGAGTTTCCGCACGGGGCTCATCCAAGCAAGGGAGAATGCAGAGCGAATTTTGCTGACCGGCAGCGAGCCGCGTATGAAGTCTTTTCTCGCGGTCCGAATTGATGACCTGGTGACCAACTTTCGCAACATAACATCGGTGAACCGCAATGTCGGCTTCTTCACGACGGGCTACAACTGGCTGATCCAGATCATCCCTGCATTGATTGTCGCGCCGGCCTTCTTCCGCGGTGATATCGAATTTGGGGTGATTACGCAGTCCGCGGCAGCATTCGCCATGCTGGTGGGCGCTTTTTCGCTGATCATCAACCAATTCAACTCGATCTCCAGTTTTGCTGCAGTGGTGGCGCGCCTGAGTACTCTTTCGGAGGCGATAGAGAGACCAAAGGGGGGTGCCAAGATTCAGGTCGATGAGACCCGGGACGACCTGTCGTATGAGAAGCTCACGATATTGTCGGAGCGGGACGGATCGTCGTTGCTGCAGGCGTTGACCGTCGCCATCCCGCCTCGTGCCCGCGTCCTGGTGACATGCGCTCGAGAGGACCAAGGGAGCGCACTTTTCAGGGCTACCGCAGGTGTTGCTTATCCCGGCACCGGCCAGATTTTTCGCCCCACGGCTGAAGGCATACGCTTCCTGCCGCAGCACCCCTATTTTCCGCCAGGGACACTTCGACAACTGTTCATTCCCCCGGCCGCGAGCCCGGAAATTTCGGACGAACGCATTGCGCTGCTACTTGCCGAATTTGAACTTCAGCGCATTTCTAAGATCGAGGAATTTCAACAAGAAGTGGAATGGCATACCGTTCTGACGCAAAGAGAGCAGTGCTTGCTGATGCTGGCGAGCGCATGCGTTGCGAAGCCGCATGTCATCTTGCTTGAGAGAACCGAGGCTATGGTTGGCTGGGAGACACTTTTCCGGATCATGACACGCTTTGCAAATGACGGCATCGCCTGCGTTCATATCGGAAGCGCCGCCGACATATCATCCTATGACGCCATCCTGGACTTTGACGATAGTGGCGCATGGCAGTGGAATACGCCGCATGACCGCGGGAACGGCAGCGGTGCAAAGCACGCAAATTGAGACGACAAAAAAGTCGATAGGAGGCTGATGATGACGAACGCCGCTCGTGCAACCAACGACCATCAGAAGACGAGTGCTCCGCTTGGGGCCGAAGAACTCCGCTTAATGGACGCCTATTGGCGTGCATCGAACTATCTCTCTGTCGGGCAGATCTATCTGCTCGACAATCCGCTACTGAGAGAGCCGCTCAAGCGGGAGCATATCAAGCCGCGGCTTCTCGGTCACTGGGGAACGTCGCCCGGCCTGAACATGCTCTATGTGCATCTGAACCGCGTGATCAAGCGCGACGACCTCAACATGATCTACGTGATCGGGCCGGGCCATGGCGGACCTTCGCTGGTCGCACATGCCTACCTGGAAGGGACATACAGCGAAGTCTACCACAATATCGGCCAGGACGCCGAAGGGATGAAGACCCTATTCAAGCAGTTCAGCTTTCCCGGCGGCATTCCGAGCCACGTCGCCCCTGAAACGCCTGGAAGCATCCACGAGGGTGGCGAACTGGGTTATGCCTTGAGCCATGCCTATGGCGCGGCCTTCGACAATCCGGACCTGATCGTCGCCTGCGTCGTTGGCGACGGCGAGGCGGAGACCGGCCCGCTTGCCACGAGCTGGCACAGCAACAAGTTTCTCAATCCAGCCCGTGACGGATGCGTACTGCCGATCCTGCATCTCAATGGCTACAAGATCGCCAATCCATGCTTCTTAGCCCGCATTCCCGAGGAGGAGCTGCGGAAGCTTTTCGAGGGGATGGGCTATGCGCCCCTCTTCGTCGAAGGGCACGAGCCCGACAAGGTGCAGCAGCAACTGGCGGCAGCGATGGATACAGCCGTTGCCGAGATCAAGCGGATCTGGGGGGAGGCGCGCGAGAAGGGCAATCTGAAACGCCCGGCCTGGCCGATGATTGTTTTCCGCACGCCAAAGGGCTGGACTTGCCCGAGTGAAATCGACGGCAAGAAATGCGAGGATTACTGGCGGTCGCACCAGGTCCCGATGGGCGAAATGGACAAGCCGGAACACATCAAGATCCTTCAGCAGTGGATGAAGGAATATAAGCCCGAAGAGCTCTTCGATGACGACGGTAAGCTGCGCGCCGAACTCGCTGCGCTAGCCCCGACTGGCATTCGCCGGATGAGCGACAATCCGCATGCGAATGGTGGCCTGCTCCTGCGTGACCTGAGGCTGCCCGACTTCCGTGACTACGAGGTTTCCGTCCCTAGCCCCGGAGCGACGACGACCGAATCTGCCCGGGTGATGGGCAAGTTTCTTCGCGATGTCATGAAACTGAACCTGAACACCAAGAATTTCCGATTGTTCAGTCCCGACGAGAACAACTCGAACCGCTGGCAGGACGTGCTTGAGGTCACCAATCGTTGCTACATGGCCGAAATCTATCCCGAGGACGACCACCTGTCGCCCGATGGCCGGGTGATGGAGGTGTTGAGCGAGCATCAATGCCAAGGCTGGCTTGAAGGGTACCTTCTGACAGGGCGGCATGGCTTCTTCTCATGCTATGAAGCCTTCATTCACATCATCGACTCGATGTTCAATCAGCACGCCAAATGGCTGAAGGTGTGCAACGATATTCCATGGCGCCGTCCGATCGCGTCCCTCAACTATTTCCTGAGCTCGCATGTCTGGCGCCAGGACCACAACGGCTTCAGCCACCAGGATCCGGGGTTCATCGACCATGTGGTCAACAAGAAGGCCGAGGTGATCCGCGTCTATCTGCCGGCGGATGCCAACACGCTGCTTTCCGTTACCGACCATTGCCTCCGGAGCCGCAACTACGTGAACGTCGTCGTTGCCGGCAAGCAGCCGGCGCCGCAATGGCTGACTATGGATCAAGCCGTCAAGCACTGCGCCCAGGGCCTCGGTATCTGGGAATGGGCCAGTAACGACAAGGGCGGCGAGCCTGATGTCGTCATGGCGTGCTGCGGCGACGTGCCAACGCTGGAGACGCTGGCGGCGGTGCAGATGATCCGCGAACATCTACCGGAATTGAAGGTGCGCGTCATCAACGTCGTCAACCTCATGAAGTTGCAGCCGTCGAGCGAGCACCCCCATGGGCTTTCCGACGCCGATTTCGATGCGCTCTTCACCAAGGACAAGCCGATCATCTTTGCGTTCCATGGATATCCCTGGCTGATTCACCGGTTGACCTACCGGCGCACGAACCACGACAATCTGCACGTCCGCGGATACAAGGAGGAGGGGACGACGACGACACCTTTCGATATGGTCGTTTTGAACCAGCTCGATCGCTTCCACCTTGTCGAAGACGTCATCGATCGACTGCCGCAACTCGGTGCCCGCGCCGCCTACTTCAAGCAAGCGATCCGCGAGAAGCTGATCGAGCACCGGCATTACATTGAAAAGCACGGTGATGACATGCCTGAAATCACCGGCTGGAAGTGGGGCGTCCTCGGAGGGGCGGCAAGCAAGCAAAGGACATCGACGGAAGGCGACAACACGTAGCGTTCGGCGCAGCCGGGTGCCTCCCGGAGCCGTTGCTCCGGGGGGCACTATCAAAGACGATGCAGAGGACGCAGGCTGCTGGCGCCCGTTCGAGTGGCGAAGTGCGTATTGGTACGATGCCGTTGGCGGCAAGCGATTGCAAAGCTGTATGGGAGGGGAAGCCATGGTTGCGGTGTCACCCAGGCCAAACTTGGAGTCGGGGCTGACCGACGAGGACTTTGCGCGACTGCAGTTCACCTCGGTGCTCTACTATCTGCATTCTACGAACCCGGACAACGGCCTCGTTCGCGACAAGACGCAACCCGGCGCACCGGCAAGCATCGCTGCCATCGGCATGGCGCTCGCCACCATTCCCGTCGTCGTGGAGCGTGGCGTCCTCATTCGCGAGTTTGCCGTCAAGATGGTCCGGCGCAGGCTCGAATTCCTGATGCAATGCCACCAGGGCCCCGAGCCGGACGCCTCGGGCCACAAGGGCTTCTTCTATCATTTTCTCGACATTGAGACGGGACAGCGGGTGTGGGAATGCGAGCTGTCGACGATCGACTCGGCCTTTCTGTTCGCTGGTGCGCTGACAGTCGCCACCTATTTTGACGGGGAGAGCGCCGAAGAAGCGAAGATCAGGACGCTTGCGACGGCGCTATACGAGCGTGCAGACTGGAACTGGGCGCGGGATCAGGGCGCTACCCTGACGCATGGCTGGCGACCCGAGAGTGGCTTCATTCCTTACCGTTGGCGTGGTTATGACGAAGGCCTGCTTCTCTACATATTGGGGCTGGGATCACCGTCGCATCCGCTGCCGCCCGAGAGCTATGAGGCCTACACGGAAAGCTACGAATGGCGGAACATTTACGGCCGCGAGCTGCTCTATTCCGGTCCGCTGTTCACCCACCAGCTATCGCATATGTGGATCGATTTCCGAGGCATCCGCGATCAGTTCATGCACGAGCATGACAGTGACTACTTCCAGAACAGCCGGCAAGCGACCTTTGTCCATCAGGAGTATGCGATCCGAAATCCGATGCAGTTCGAGGGTTATGGTGAGCATTGCTGGGGATTTACCGCGTGTGACGGCCCGGGCTGGGTGAAGGCGGATGTCGGCGGGGTTCGTCGCGAGTTCTTCGATTATGTTGCCCGTGGCGCGCCCTTCGGGCCTGATGACGGGACCGTAGCGCCCTGGGTTGTCGTGGCATCCCTGCCTTTTGCGCCCGAGATTGTCCTTCCGACCGTCCGGAAGTTCGCGGGCATGAAGCTGGGGATGACTAGGCTTTACGGCTTCAAGCCATCATTCAATCAGACCTTCAAGGATCCGAACAGTCCGACTGGCTGGTGGATCAGCCCGTACCACTTCGGGATTGACCAGGGGCCGGTGGCGCTGATGATTGAGAATTACCGCACCGGCCTTTTGTGGACGCTGATGCGTGATTGCGAGCCTATTGTCAGGGGGTTGCGGCGAGCGGGGTTCACCGGCGGCTGGCTGTAGGCGCGCCCGCGGCGATCCACCCAACGATGCCCTGCCAAGTTGATCAGTGGGAGCCGCGAAGCTGGTCGTCCTTCAGCCAATTTCGATTGAAGACACTCTTCGTCCCGTCCGTCGCCTGCGACGTATGAACGATATCGTCCCGCAACCACCAGTCAATCGAGGTGGCGGGCGCCGATAGCGCGCCTTGTTCGAGGTCGGCTCTGACGAGGATTGATATCGATGGATCCCGCACCGTTTTGACGACTGCTGTTTCGGCCGCCGACAACGCGAACAGCGGTGCAACAACGCCCGTCACCAGAACGGACGCATAGACTGGGAGCGTTTGCGAGTACGACATGACATGCACCCCGCGTGAACTGCAGCAATACTACAATGTCGCAAGTCAAACCTACAGTCGACCCTCTATTTCCGGTGTTTTCTCGAATAGGATGCTCGGGGAAGCATAGAACAGCAATTGTTCCGCGGTCTGTCGCCTGCCGGCTCGTTCTACCGAGAATTCGCTGGGCATCGGGCGGCTTCAGTTTCAACGGTGCGCTCAAACGCGGCGAGCCGAGAGCGAGGCGATGTAATCGACGATCGAGGACTTGCCTGCCCGGTATGGAACATGCCGCATCATGCAGCTTGCGCTGATTTATGATTCGGCATGTCGGATCAATCCCGTTAGGGTGAATGCGGTCTCATCACCAATCCCGATCAGAAATATCGGCAGCGCGGTACGCCGATGTCAGCACTCCTCCCAATTGTCATGGGCGGGAGCGGCGTTTCCGTGGAAGGCGGCCGCGACTTTCCCCACCAGTTTGCGGGCCGGCGAGGCGGCAGGCCCGCTATCCCGGGTGGCGCGTGGAGCGGAATACGCGCTCGCAGCCGGGCCGCCTGTTCCGAGGTTGAAGCGGGCGATCAGTCGCGAGAGGTTCGAAGCCTCGTCCGCCAGCCGGTTGGTCGCCGCTGTCGACTCCTCTACCATGGCAGCATTCCGCTGGGTGACCTGATCCATCTCATTCACCGCCATGCTGACTTCCGACAGTCCCGTTGACTGTTCCTTCGCGGCCGTCGCGATCGAATGAACATGTTCGTTGATTTTGATCACATGCCCCTGGATCAGCCCGAGCGCCTCACCGGTTGCCGTCACCAGCGTGACGCCTGCGTCGACTTCCGCGCTGGAGCGGCCGATGAGCGTCTTGATGTCCTTTGCGGCATTGGCGGAACGCTGCGCCAGTTCGCGCACTTCCTGGGCGACGACGGCGAAGCCTTTGCCGGCCTCGCCGGCGCGGGCCGCTTCCACTCCGGCATTGAGCGCCAGCAGGTTCGTCTGGAAGGCGATCTCGTCGATGACGTTGATGATCTGACCGATTTCGCCCGAGGCCTGCTCAATGCGTCTCATGGCTGATACGGCGTCCTTGACAACCGCGCTCGACCGCTCGGCGCTGCGGCGCGCCTCGTCGACCATATGGCTCGCCTCTGTTGCCCGTTCGGTGGAATTTTTCACCGCGACGGTGATCTCTTCCAAAGCGGAGGAGGTTTCCTCCAGCGAAGCCGCCTGCTGTTCGGTGCGCTTGGAGAGGTCGCCCGAGGCGCTGCGTATTTCGCTCGAGCCGCTGTTGATCGTGTCGACGGCGGCGCGCACCTCGCCGAGCACCGAGCGCAGGTTGGCCATGGTCGCGTTGACATTGTCCCTGAGTTCGCCGAAGGCGCCCTGGAACTCGCCGCGCATCGTTTCGGTCAAATCACCCTCGGCAAGGGCAGCCACGACACGCCGGGTCTCTGCGACGCCGCGATCGACGGAGGCCACCAGTTCGTTGACTTGCGTGGCAAAGCGGTTGAGGTCGGCATCGCCGTAGTCCTTGGCGATACGCCGCGTGAAATCACCGCCAACGGCGGCCAAGACCACCACGCCGATGCTCGACTGCAGATCAACACTCTTGGCATGAAGGGCAGCTTCATGTGCATTCAGCTCGCGAACCCGGAGGCCGTTCTGCTTGAACACTGCGACGGCGCGCGCCATGTCGCCGATCTCGTCGCTGCGCCCAGTGAAAGGGATCTCGGCGCCGAGATTGCCGCTCGCCAGGACACTCATGTTTTCGGTGATACGACCGATCGGCTTTGCCAGCGCTTTCGCGCCGAAGAGAGCGGCGCCGAGAAGAGTAATCATCACGAGAAATCCACCGGCGAGCGATGTGGTTTCCATCGAATTGAGGGCCACGTTCGAAGCTGCGGCGGCTGTTGTCGCACGGCCCTTTGCGATCGTGCCGGCCTCATCGAGGAGGGACATCGTCTTCTGGATGAGATCGATCTGGTGTGTAACGAATTCCCGTTCCTTGGCGGCGAGGCTTGCGTCGACGCCCGCCGCGCTCAGTTTCGTGCGGAGGAACTCCGCGAGCTGGCCGCTCGTGTTGTAATATTCGTCAACCAGCGCCTTGATGTTTTTCACCCGCTCCTGGTTGACCTGGATTGTCAGGATCGAAAGGGCCGAATCCAGGGCTCTGATGGCTGCGTCGTGATTGTCCCGCGCGGCGGACTTGGCCTGCAGCACCTCGTCCATGGCGTTCGCCAGGCGCATGTTCAGGCTCTCGATCTGCATGCCGCGAATGGCGGCCTTGGCCTCGACATAGTCGCGTGATGCGCCGACCTGTTGCCGTTCGAGTATGGCGCTCTGGCCGACCGAGCGATCCTCTAACCAAAGGCCAGCCAGCATGACGAGCATCATCGCAATGCCGGCAGCGGACATGAGGGCGAGTTTCGTGCTGATACGTGAAAAGAAGGCGGGTAAATTCATGTCGGTTATTCGCCTAGGGAAACCGGCGCGATCGTCATGAATTCCGGCTTCGGCATAAGAATGGCCGGACGCTCGTCATTTCGCCGACAACGTTGCAAGACCACGAGGCCGAAACGTCGCAAAACACTACTTTCCAAAATGCGCGCGACGCAGTGGTTCCGATCGGGAGATCTGACCTTGATCTTTCAAGATTTGAATAATCTCCATAGTTCGCATAGCATTTCTGGGTTAATAAAATGTAAATTTCGAGAAAAAGTTATAATTGACTTTCGTCAATTTGCAGAATATCGAAATAACTCATAGTAGAACAAAATTCAAATCTTGTTTGTTGCTAGGTACTATCAACAGATTTAATAGTGTTTGCCCTTAGTCACTCTTTTTTTATTTGAAGTACCGCTCTTGCTCAGTTTGGCCATTAGGGATCGCTCCACTGGGCAACGTCGAGTATCCCTTGTTGCCTTTGCCAGACGCCTTAAGAGTCCACGAATGCCGATGCCGTTATCTGACGACAAGAACAGGAACGGTCGAATTGGCGAGGACCTGCTGGGTTTGGCTGCCAAGTATCATTCTTCCGATGCCCGTGCGCCCATGTGAGGAAATAACGATCAGGTCGCAGTTTTTTGCCTGAGCAGTCTCGAGAATGGCCGTAGCAGGAGAGCTATTTATCTCGTGGACAAAATCGACCGTCACCTGCGCTTTCGCCGACTTGTTGCGGACAATTCTTTCGATCTCGATCAGGTCTTCTTTCACCGCGTGAGTATAGCTGTCCATGGCCTGTGCCTGAACTACTCCCTGAAGCGCAAAGCCAGCCAGCGGCACCGTGACGTTGATGACCGTCGCTGGAATGCCGAGCGCCTTTGCAAGTGCAAGACCGTGATCGACGCCCTTGGAAGCAAGCTCCGAGCCGTCGGTTGGAATGAGTATACGCTTGTACATGGGACATCCGTTCCAGATCGTGGTGCAATAAATTCATCCAAACCTAGCGGACTGTCCATGTCGAACATTGATCCGCGTCAAGATGGCGAACATGTTTCCCGATATTGACGAATGCGACGGAGGGCGCGCGACTTTAGACTCTGGCGTGCGAACACGAGAGGGCATCGCGGAACGTGGCAAAGCGCAGCTTCTAATGCCAAGGTAGGCGATGCCCGACCTGAGAGATAGGTGACAGAACGTACCGGAGACTTCGGTCATGGATGAGCGTCTTCGATTTGTCGCCCGTTTGCTGGAGGGCGAAGGTATGGGCGAGGTGTGTCGGTCGTTCGGGATCTCGCGCAAGACCGGCTACAAGATCTTCAATCGCTGCAAGGAGGACGGGCTGGAGGCCCTGACGGACCGGTCCCGGCGATGATCGTTCGTTGCAACCAGGAGAAGCCGCACTGGGGGCGCGCAAGATCCGCGAGCTTCTGGTGCGCCGTCTGGCCGGCGACGTGCGCATCCCGGCGAGAAGCACGGTGCATGCGGTGCTCGACCGGTACGGCCTTGTGAGCCAGGCCCGTAAGAGGAACCGGGCGAACAAGGCCATGGGCACGGCGCTGTCGGCGGCCCCAACGATCTGTGGTGCGCCGACTTCAAGAGCGAGTTCAAGCTGGGCGACGGCCGATATTGTTACCCCCTGACGATCACCGACCAGGCATCGCGCTATCTCCTGTGCTGCGAGGCCTTCGAGACGACCCGTGAACGCGGCGTCTTCGATGCCTTCGCGCGGGTGTTTGCCGAACGCGGATTGCCGCTTGCCATCCGCTCCGACAACGGCCTGCCCTTCGCCAGCCCGAACGGGCTCTACAATCTCTCGAAGCTGTCGGTCTGGTGGCTGAGGCTCGGCATCGTCTTCGAGCGCATCCGCCCCGGCCATCCGCAGGAGAACGGCCGCCATGAGCGCATGCATCTGACGCTGAAGAAGGAAGCCACCCGCCCGCCGGGACGCAATATCCTGCAGCAGCAGATGCGCTTCGACGCATTCATCAGCGAATTCAACACGGAAAGACCGCACGAGGCCCTGTCGATGAAGGTGCCGGCCGAAGTCTACCAGACCTCGGCGCGCGCCTATGAAGGGCTGCCCGAGATCAGCTACCCCTTCCACGACCGCGATGCCATCGTCACCAATTGCGGCCGTCTGTGCATCCATCGCAAGAAGATCAACATCTCACCGTCATGGCCGGCCAGAAGCTCGGCCTCAAGGAAGTCGACGACGGCATTTGGCTCGTCAGCTTCCTGCGCTATGATCTCGGATATATCGACCTCGAACAGAGGACATTGCAAACAATCGACAACCCGTTCGGCACGAGGTTGTCACCGATGTCTTAGGTACCGATTGTGACCTATGTGTCCGGGTCGGACAATGATCATGGTGGCGGAGAGGAAGGGATTCGAACCCTCGATACGCTTTTGACGTATACTCCCTTAGCAGGGGAGCGCCTTCGACCACTCGGCCACCTCTCCGGTGCGGTGTGATTATGTCGATGCGCTTTTGTTTGCAAGGGGTTTTTCGGTATTTCGTGAATTTCCCCTCTTTATATACGTTGCAGGTTCTCGCGGTAAAAAGCAGAACGATTCAGGTACGTGGCGACACAAACGACACAAATCTGGCACAACGCTGTTCTCTTGACGTTCATGGTGAGGAAGAATGACCGACATCCGCCAAGCCATCCTAGACGCCGCCAACAGCAAGGCAGAGCGAGGAACGCCGATCAGCCTTCTGGAGATCGGCCCGCTGCTCTTGAAGGATGACCGGTATACGCAGGACGAGATCGTGAACGCGCTTTATGCAATGGATGCTGATAAGGTGATAGAAATGCTTGAGGGGAACAGGGTAAGGGTGCTTTGATGGATATGGTTGAGAAGATAGCTCGGGCTATCGAGGGACAAGACGTTCTTGACGACGAGGACCGCTACCGGTCGATGGCGATTGCCGCTATTGCCGCCATGCGCGTGCCTACCAAGGGAATGGTCGATGTTGGCACTGAAGCAAGATGGCAATCAGCCATTAGAGATGCCAACTCAGTGAGAGAGATTTGGCAGCATATGATCGACGCAGCCCTCAAGGAGCAGGAGAAGGTGGGATGAGCGTCAGACGTTCGTTTCCGGCTGCCGCTGCCCGCGTTTGGCCTTGGGACGCTTCTCGCCCCGCACCTGGATGTACTCTTCCTTGATCATCAGCATCTCAGCGGCCAGAGCTGCGGCTACGAATGCCGCCCTCGCCTGCTCTGGGTCACGATGCCCTTCCATCGCCTCCAGGCACATGGCCTGCGCTCTCACCCATTCCTTGCCCCGGTTCTCTTCCGGCCAGCGATAAAGCAGGCTGTAGGCCAGATCCGATAGCGTTGCATGCCGGCGCATGGTGATGCCCTTGCGCTTCTCGACGCAGACAATGCAGTCTCGAATGCTGATATGTTCACCGACGTATTCAGTCATGCCCGTCACCTCTGGCCGAATCAGGTGAGGATTGGAGCCGGAGAGTCAAGATGCTTTATGAGATTCTTCTAATCTGTTCGAAGAACCGCCTGAGTGCCGAACCACGGCTTCTGTGCTGGAGCGCGGCAATAGGCCCGCACAAGGACAGGACGCTCCGCGGGGCATGTCAAAGGGCGAGACGCCGGCATGACCGGAGGCACGCTGTCGATCAGGAGGGAGGCCGTTTCCTTCGCCTTCACGAAGCCGCCGTTCATGGCAAACGTCACCAGAACTGCAGCGATAGCCGCGACGATGATCCAGAAAAGGCGACCGATTCCTGACTTGATGCCTTTCACGTCGTCAGCAAGAGCCGTCATCCGCTCGTCGTTCCGAGCATCGGCAACCTCTTTCGTGCTGCGCCACGCCTCGACGGCCATAAGCCGCCCGCCGTACTCGCTTAATCGATGTTCTGCCTGAACCATTCGGCTGCGCAAGTCCATGTTGTCGTTGTCCGTTGGCGTCAATTCCCCATGCCCCTATGCTCTGCAGTGATGCCTGTTAAACACTCTGGAAAGATTGACGGGCTATTTTGCTGCCAGCCGCTCTAGATCCGTTGAATCTTGGGTTGGTCAGGTCGGCGCAGTGCTGGAACACGAGCGCCGGCCGCTTTCAGTTCGTGCAAATTTTGCACACACTGCTATTTGCTTCGCCACTTGGCGAGGATCTGCTCACCGGCCTTGCCGATGAAGAGAGAGCCGACTATCCCGGCCATCCACTGATCCAACGGAGGTGGAAGGGCCGCGATTGTCCACGTTTGTGGATAGATGCAGCCCCTGCACCAGAGGATCGAGTAGATACATACCGCGCTGAACCACAGCCCAGCGGGGACGAGGAAGAACAGAGGAAAGAACCAACCGCGCCCAGTCAGAACTTGCGCCTGGGCGTTGACGTAGGTCTGGACGGCTTCCGTCTTTATCCGCTCGCGCTCGGTGGCCGCGTCAACCTTGCGGTCCACGGTGTCTAGAATGCGGCTCAACGGTCCCTTGAATAGACCGAGGATGAGCGACCAGATCATTTACCGGCTCCAGCCCATTTTTCTGGCTACGGTGTAGGCAAGCTCTGTCAGGACGCCGATGCCGAGGCCGACGAGCATCAACACGTCTGGATCTGATGCCAACGTGTCGCCCGTCCCAGCGTCGAGGAAGCCCTTGGCGATGAGGGCGCCTGCGATATAGCGGAGGGCAATTCTTGCTACGACTGCGGTCATGCTTCTTTCCTCGTGAAAACGGCAGCGATTGCCTTGATGATTGCAGCTAACCAGTTTCCGTCAGAGACCTGTTGCGGCTCTATGGCGACTGGCTTGGGAGTTGGGGCGGGAACCGGAGCGGGAGTTACAACAGGAACCCCGCCAGCCTCTTTGATGGCCGAAAGGAAGGCCGTGTAGTAGCCGCCGATCAGTTCCCACTTGTCGGTCACGTTGACCGTGCGGCGGGCGTTCTTGAGGTCGTCAGGGCCGTTTGTGGGGAGATAGGCGGCAATCCCCTTCCCGGCGCCGTTCCAGCGACCGTCCAGCAAGCCCTTGATCATCACCCGCGCGGAGATGACCGGATCTAGCATCTTGTCGGGATAGGCGACGAGATCATAGGCAGCGTCGGCTGACGAGGTGTCGTAGTTCTTCAGCCAGGTGAGCTGCACCTGTCCGCGTCCATAGTAGACATGGCCGTATTTGCCCGCAGGCTTGCCGTACTCGCGCTTGGCGACGATCCGGCGAGCGCTGGCGTCATCCTTCGCGAAACCCTCTCGGACGGGGACCATGCGAGCGCCGGTCTCGTGGTAGGCTGTGGCGAGGGCATAGGCGAGCGTCTTGTCTCTGCCGTCTCCATGCGTGGCGAAGGCATCGAGAATGCCGTTGATGCCGTCCACCTGCCTTTGAGTTAGGGACGTGCCGAAAACACCGGATGCGCGACGGCGCAACGCGGCGAAGAAGATCGCGCGATCCATGGAAGCTCCAGATTGTTGGGAATCAAAAAGGCCCGCAGAAGCGAGCCAAATGAGGTTTAGTTGATGCTAGATCGATCAGAAGCCGAATGGCTTCAAAAGGTCGGATCGAAGGCGAGCAGCGGCCCTGTTGAAGGCATCTTTGCTGCTTGGTGGGAATGCCCAAATATCGAAGTAGTGGATGCGCACCGGATGGACAGATCGCTGAAGGTGGACGTACCCTGCCAAGTCCTTCAATATTCTCTCTGGGTTCTCTCCTTCAACGAACATCGGAAGGCCGAAGTTGTCAAAGACAATAATCGAATACTTGCCAGCCTGAAGTTTCGAGAACAGTTCTGGCCACGGGTTCGGCAGACCCGGTGGAATTGCAAGCGTGTCGCACTCGAAGAACAGCGGCACCTTGGCCTTTGCCAGGAAATCGTTGATGATATAGCCGTCAAAACCGTCCGTATCAGATTTAACCAACGCTATGTTGGATTTTACTGATCTGATCAGCTCATCAACCGTAACGAATTTCTCATCGTCCAGCTTGTCGGACGTGGAAACCTTTAAAGCGCCGGAACCTTCTTTGCCGCCATAAGTCAGCGACATTTTGGAAAGCGCCTCTGTCCTAACGAATTTGTCGATCAGCGAAACTTGCCGCCCGAAGTGGCGTTGGTTGCTCTTGAAATATTCGGTATAGACCGGGCTTCCTTCGACCGAAACGATAGGGTTTGAGACATAGGTGGCGATAAACGCTGCCGTGTCCCCTATGTTGCCGCCGATATCGAAAATTGTACCGGTCGGGTTCGCTCGCTGTATTTCCTCCAACATCAGGCCGAAAGCGCGATCGTAGAGAGCCGCGCCATGGTGAATTTCTATGATTTTGTGGTCATCTGGAATGTCTAGGATGAATTTCCCGAACGGATATCGCTTCACGGCATGTCCCCAATTGAGAGCGGGACGCTAGAGCGACGAAGCAGTCCCGTCAACCAATCACAGCTTAGATGCTGCTGTGAAAAAGTCGTCAATTTGCTGATCGGTGAAGCTCATGGCCGCAAATCCTGACGCCATCATTGGTTCAGTTCGCACGAACGAGCCGCTGTATTCATACGCGATCTGGACCGCCACCGATTGGCTGGCGATCCAGGCGTCAACCTGATCCAAAAGGCCAGCAGCAAGAAGCTGAAGCTTAAACTGTCTTGCCGACACGCTCTCGACAGGAGGCGGCGGAGGATTGAGGAATGCAAGAATCGCCGGATCATCGTCAGACAACTCCTCTTCGGCCAATCCCGCGCAGAAATCGCTATATGCGCCGTTGATTTTCCCGGTTTCGTCCCGTTGAACAAACATCTACCATCTCCCTCTTGGATCTATCCATCCGGCTGTGGATAGCGTGTTTGCCGTCAACGTTCCTGAACCGATGTTCACCTGGTACCAAAGCTGGCGGCTGGTGTTTGTATAGAAAATCTGAGGGACAATGATCATCGAACTAGATGCAGACCCCTCTACCTGAACAAAGGTCGTGACGTTTATGGCGTCTCCCGAGCCAAATGCGATACTTCCCACCCCACCAGAGGCTACGCTCAAGTTTGATTGGAGGATTGGGATAACCGAAATCCCATTTGGGACAGACACGGACAACAATGCTGACGGAAATGCCGCAGTGCTACTCCGATTTGCGATAACTCCACCATAGACAAAAATATCGCCAAATTGCTTGAACCCAAGAATAGCGCTGGAGGCTCGAATAACAGATCCGATACGGCGCTTGCGGTCGTAGTTAGCGGGCATCGTCGGAGACGTGGCAGACAGAGAATACAGCGCATCCACAACACCCGTATCCGACCGCTGGATCAGCCAGACGTGATAGGTGTTGTCGGCAACCGTGCCGGTGTCTAGACCGCCCTGGTTCGTACCGACTGCCCATGTGGCGTCGAGGCGCTTGGTGAGGGCGGACGACAGGACCATCGTGCGCGGATCTGTCGTGCTGTCCGTCGTCGCCATACCAACGGCAATGTCGATATCGTTGGTCGCATCGCCTGCGTTGTTGGAGAGCGTCAGGCCGTAGAGCGCGCCCTGGATCGACAGGCGCCGAGGCGAAACGTCCGTGGCAATCTGCGCCATGATGGTGCGGAAGGCGTCATCGAAGTTATTAACGGCGTTCGTCCCGAGGATGCCTATCCCGGCGATATCGGTGTTGCTACCAGCCGACGTGGAGTAATCATAAATACTATTTTTCGCCATCAGTAGAGGCCCTTTCCGCCCGAGGCCATCGCCCTAGAGAATTGAGAACTGGAGTTGGCGACAGAGCGCCCATAGTCTGTTAGTTGTCCATCCCCGCGAGATTGCGATTTTGGCGCGTCGGGGAAGTAAGACGGGCTATTGGTCCCCAAGATCCCGCCTGGACGCGTCACGACATTGCCGAGGAGACCGCCGCCGAGAGCGCCGACAGGGCCGAGGGTTAGACCGCCGAGGACAGCGCCTAGAATGCTGCCCGCTGCCTCCTTGGCCTTGCTGCCGAACTGTGAGGGAGCCTTGTTGAAAGGCTGCTGGTCGAGGTAGGCGCGCTGTGCGGCAACCGCTCGCTGTTCCTGAGGAGAGAGAAGCCCACCGGATAGCCCCGGCTGCGCATCGAAGGCTGGAGGTTGTACGGCTGCCGTCTTGATCGATGCCGGTTCTGCGTATGCAGCGCTCGTAACCGTGGGGTCGACATAATCGGGCTGTTGCATTGCCGCATAGGCGGGATTGTCGAGCGACGGGAGGATGCCGGCGTCAAGCTGCTGGTCGAGGAGACCGCGGCGAAGGGCGTTCTTGCCTGCTGCGCCGGGGGCTGATGCAAAGCGGGACTCGTCGAAGGGTGTCGTCGCGAACCGGTTGTAGCTCAGTTCGGGAACAGTCTGCATGGTGGGCTGCTGGACACGCATGTCTACGTCCTTCAATGGGGCGCGTTGGACGGAAGTGAGGGGAGAGCTATAGGAGGCGTATTCCGCAGGGCTGATGGGCTCTGGAGTGTTCAGGATGCCTTGGAGGTCAGGTGCGGGCGTCGGGGTCGGGATATCGCCTTGAGGTACGTCGAACCCGACTTCCATTGCCGATGGGCCGTACCGCTCATCGATGGAGCGGATCTTGGAGCCATACCGGCGATCGGTCGCATATCCGCCTGGCCGACCGTAGTTCAGGCCCTCGACGGCTTCGGAGAGCGTCGGCGCCGACAGAGCAGAACCCCACTTGCGCCCGAGTGTTGAAGCCCAATCCTTGAACGACGCTACGGGGCTTTCGTAGGACCGGAAAGCCGCCCGTTCACGCACCGGTCCATTGCCGTAGTCTTCCCACGTGTTGGCCGTGACAGACGGGCCATTCCACGAGCTGCCGGCTTTGATGCCGAAATAGTTGTTGCCTACCGAGTTCTGACCATAGTTCGTTTCCAGCGCGGCCTGTGACGCGGCAAGGCGAGCCTGTGCGTCAGGGAGGCCAGCAGCGCGGGCGTCGTTATAGGCGCGCGTAACGAAATCACGCTGGCGAGATGCCATGTGAACCTCACTTGGATCTTGAGAAATTATTGGTGGCTTGGAGGCGGAGAAAGATTCACTTTCTCCATGATCTATGCGATTATTCGGCGTTACTTAAGGACACGCGAGGCTACGCGATGACACTTGAGCAGAACGATGTAAGGCCCGTCGCTCTACGAGTAGAAGATGCTGCAGAGTATATCGGCATCTCGGCATCAACATTGAACAAGCTTCGGCTGATCGGAGGGGGCCCACCTTACGTTAAGATCGGTAGGGCAGTCGTTTATCTGGTTGCAGATCTGAATGCTTGGCTAGAGTCGAAGCGCCGGAGAGCGACAATTGACGACGTTTGACGAAACTTTGGAGACCGGCATGGACGACAGTATGATCCCCCTCGATGCCCTTCGCTGGAAACTTAGAGAGCGCAATTTGCAAGGGAAAATCAAAAAACTTGAGGCATCAGTCAGGCATCTGACGAGACAGAATGAGGAATGCAAGATGGTGCAGCCTCCAAACACGAATCATGTCCCCGATAGCATCCGTGGCCATCTTGGCCACTTCCTGCAAGCTGACCCGTTTGACAAACTGCAAGCGGTTGTGGACGCTACACTTGAGGCCCTCAGGAGAGGTGATATCGACGCCGACGCCGCTGGAGTGATCATAGAGTTTGGAATACGGAACGCCAAATCAGACATGCATCTAATTGGCTTGCAAACAGACGGACGGATTTACGCGAACGCCTCCCGCAATAACGTTCCTGATAGCGTTGTGGAGGAGGCCGTGCGTCATGCGGCGGAAGCACTTGAAGCAGAAGGCAAGTTTCTAGAAGGCTTATCACCTGACGTGTTTGAAGCTGTAAGCGACCAGCTTGCCTCTCCAGGTGTAGCCAGAGACAGATTGGTAAAGCTTTTCAGGTCAAAGTTAGGCGACGAGATTGACCCCTAGAATGATAACCGCGATAGCCGCTTTGCTATCAATAGCAACACTTGCAATCTGCGGCTTGACAGGAAGTAGCCTAGCAGCGGCGGCAGCCTTCTTCTTCTTTATTTTCATTTTCCCAATGTGGTAGGGAACCTAATATGTGCATCAACTTGATGCAGCGCCTCGGCAGTCTCAGGAGAGATTTTGGTGTCAAAGTTCGCAACCAACTGCTGCCCAGGCTTGGGCTGATTTCGCTGCGCAGAATCATTGATTTGCTTCAGTTCCATGACATCACTCCTAATTCCCCAAATCCCCCAAAAGCCCCGGGGGAATTGGGGGATATGAACTGCCGGCCCCCATACGGTGAACCTATTATCCAGACTAACGCCATTGGCGGCTGGGGCAGCCACTAACCCATACCAAAGGACACTCTTTGAAACAACCTCACCCACTTCTTGCAGCCGCAGGACTTATCGGCGGAACTCTGGCCGTTGGCTATCAGCGCCAGAACCCAGGGATGACGTTCGATTGGCGCGATTACGCCATGTTTGTTGTCTTCGGCCTCCTTCTCTACTGGCTTCTGAAGCCTTCGAAGAGCAGCAGCGAATAGTCTACTGTTGCGACTGGACGAGCGCCCCGCTTCCGACGATTGCTGAAGTGCGTCCCAATAGAGCGCGGACAGCCTGTGACTTCTGCTCGGAGCTTAGGCGGGCCTGCTCGATGCGCTGAAGCTCAGATGTGATCTGAGCCCGTACCTCTGGCGAGGTCGTCATGAGGCGCTTGGCAATGTTGTCCGCCACCTGTGGCGTTAGGCCGCCTAGCATCCGAAGGCGGGAACCGACAAACTGCATCGTCGCAGCAATAGGCCCTTGCGTTAGGGCTGTTTTTGCCGTGTTGAACCCCTCCTGCAGGCCTCCTGACTCCATCATGTCCGCCATTTGTCGGGCTGTAGTCGAATTGTTTTTAACTGCTTCATAAGTTCCGCGTTTCCGCGCCTCAGCCCATACCGCTTTCCGAAACTCGGAGAACTTCTGCGGAGTCTCAAAAAGTGTTTGTAGATTCCTAATTTGCTGGGGTTTTGAAAATATCCTCAAGACAGCATTGTTGGTTACGCCAGCGGCGTCTATTTGCGCTCTTAGCGTCTCGGCTGCCCCAACTCGTGCTGATGCCTTTTGAGCTTCTGTCATTCCGGCTACAGTACGCTTGAGGGCGCCTGGAGAGAGTTTGAACACATCCCTTCCAGTTTCCAGCGCGTCGTCCAGTGACCGTTGTCCGCCCCAGACCTTCCGAGCCTGAGCATAGACAGGGTTCTGTGCGTCTAGCTGCTCAAGGAGGCGGTTCTTCAGGTTGTTGATGATGCGGCCATCGTTGCTCACTTTCTTGGTGATGCTGTCGGTCTCGGCATCCACCATGTCGTCGAGCGCGGTCTTGATATACTGCCATGCTCGCTGATCCGGGACGCGCTTGAACGTAGCCGTGCCATCGTCGGCAATGTTTACGAACATCTGCTTGAACGGCACCTGCTCATTGGCAGCGAGTTCTTCTGCCTTTGCCAACGCACGGCGACCAGCCGGGGTGTTGATGATGCCCTCAAGCTCTTTGGTGAAGTGGATGGGCGTCTTCTCGGCCTCTCGGAACAGCGGCGAGGCGAGGCGCTTCGCAGTGTCCGCAATCTCGTCTTTTGCGGCCAGATAACCGTCAGGGTCTGCAAACGTTTGAGCGATGGCGCTCTTGAGCCGGCCTCCTTGCCCAAACTGGCGCATGGTAAGTCTGGCGTTCACGGTATCCCTAGCTGGCCCCGGGATATTTGTAGTAGTGCGAAGGAGACCACGCGTTGAATCCCCTCCTGCATCCGCCAATGAGATATTCTGATCCGCTGCACGTTTTGCCGCGCGCTCTACCGACAGGCCGCCACTGTTAAGGCGTTCTGCGATCTTGCCCGCAGCATAGCCAGACGGATTGACGCGAGCGCGCACAGCATCAGCCACCGGATTCAGGACAGCACCGCCGACCGTCTTGCCAATGCCAAGCGCAGCCGGGACCGCAGCACCGAATGCCAATCCAGTCGCCGCGCCTTGCCCGATATCCGTATCGTGTCCTGCCGCCTGCGCAGCACCAACCGCCGCACCCTGCGCACCACCCTTAACGACGCCACCAGCGAACCGGCCGAGCTTCGACAGCGTGCCAGGATTGGCTACAACGCCAGCTTTCGCAGGGAGAAGGCGCGGGAGCATCAGAGCAGCCGTCACATCGGCGCCATAAGCAGCCGAACCGGCCCGATCGCGGGCGTTCTGCGTCCCTTGGCGGTTCGCGGCTAGCTCTTCCTCATAGGTCTTGTCGGTGAAGGGCGCGCGGATAGCTGCAGCCGCCTTGTCACCAAAGCCGAACGTCAGGTCGTCCCCGATGATGTTCCCGATGTCCTGCGCAGCGATAATCGGCTTCTGCCACGTCGGACGCTGGTCGTAGAGCGCCTTGGCGGGGTTCTGCGTCATAGCCGACAGTTCGGAGCGCAAAGACTTCTGGCTGTCGTCATCCTCTGTAGGCTGCTCGACCTGTACGGCAGCATCCTGCTTTGGACTGGCGTCGAGGTGAGAGGCGATCTCGTCAACGGTCTTTTCCTGATCCTCCGGAGAGAGTTGCAGGAAAGAGTCGTCAACAGTCACCTTTCGGCCGTTGATATTGAGTGTCGGCATTATTCGACGCTCCAGGTAGTGCCTGTGGAGGTTTTACGAGGGCCTGGGCCGGACGGAGCGCTCATGCCGCCTTGTGGCTTGTAGAAGTCACCGCCGCGAAGCTGATCGGCGCGCTGCTGGTTGAGCGCTAGGCGGTTGTTTGCAAGCTCCTTGGCCCGCTGCAGGATCTTCTTGCGGATTTCCGGGGGCTTGGACGATGAAGCCTGTAGTTCGAGCAGGATAGCGCGTTCGCCTTCAGTCGGGTTGCCGCCGAATATGGTCTTCAACTGGCTAAGAGCGCCTTGCTGGACAAGATTGTCGTATTCCGTGGTGGCTGCGGAGCTTTCCGGCGAGGAAAGAGCGTCGGGGACCGCCCAGTCAGGCAGATTGTTGCCGAGAGTGGCGCGCGTACCGGTGAACCAGCCAGAATTGGCCTTGTCGTTGATCGACATTGCCTGATCGAGGAGCCCGATCGCCGACTTGTTGGTCGAAATCGCGTCGTCAGCCTCAAGAATTGCCTTCTTATCGGTCGTCGTGAGCGGCTGAGCGTCTTCGCGCGGCATTTTGCCGGTGAGAACGAACGCTTGATAGCGCGGGTCATCTTTAGCAAGCCCGAGGCTATTGGCTGCGTTGGCGCGATTGGAGTAGTCGTCCATGCCCCCCGCCTTTTCGACCTTGCCCATGGCGCTGAATGACCCGCTCTCAGGGTCGAACGTGCCGTAGGTGCCATCAGAAAGGGTCTGGAACGAGAAGTTACGTGCTGGCTTCTGAGCGGCAAGCTTATCCTGGTGGTAGAGCTTATAAGCATCAGCAGGCCCAAGGGCGCCAGCCTCAACAGCCTGCGCGAGATCGGGGTTGTTCTGCTTCAGGAACTGCAGGGTGCGGTTATACGTGCGACCGTCCTGCCTCGCGTTGTAGAGATTGGAAGCAGCCTGCCCGACCTGATCCTGAGCGGTCTTGCCGCTGAGAAGGCCGAGACCAACGCTAAGGAGGGTGTTGGAGTTGTTGAACGGCTGGTCGTTGTTCGCGAACCACGAGGGCAGCGTCTGATTGCCGAGAGTTGGGAAAATCGCCATTGTCTACCCTCAGAAGAACGAGCCGAGCAAACCGGCTCCGGTCAATCCATACCCAGCCGCCTGTAACCAAGGGTTGGCCCCTGGCTGGCTCTGTGTGCTAGTTCCGCCAAGCTGACCGGCGCCCGACGCGATGGCGTTGAGGCGGGCCAAGTTCTCCCAGGGCCGATTCTGCTGTGCGTCGAAGATGCGCAGTTTGTCATTCAGCTGGCGGGTTGCCATGTCTTCGCTCGTCGCTCCAACCTTCATAAGATCAGTCAGCGGGGCGTTCATGTTTTGGTAAGACGAGGCGAGATTGCCTATCCCCGTCTGGCCCATGTTGAACAGGTTGGAATTGGCCGCATCCTTGCGGGCGTTGAAGTTGTTCAGGTCCGAATAGAGAAGATTGTTCGTGTTCTTGCTGACCGCATCAGCGATTGCCCCACTGCCGAGGCCCGACCCGTAGCGACCGGCCCCCGAGTTGGCCAAGCCGACGTTGGTTGTCGCGTCAGCGTTCGTCTGGTTGATGATCTTCTGAAGCTCTGGAGAGACCGACCAGTTGGCATTGGCGACGTTCTGCGTGTTCTTCAGCGCGGCCGATTGAGCAGGGTTATAGCCACCGGCATCGATAATATTCTGGAACTGGGCCCCTGCCCCCCTGCCGGCTGTGTTCGCGTATGCGTTGGCAGACAACTGGTTGAGGGCGTTCCCGGTGTGAACGTCATAGGGGACGACAGTGGAACCGGTATAAACACCGCCACCGACACCGCTATTATAGAGGTCTTGCGCACCCTTCAGGGCCGTGTTGAGCGCCGGCTGGGCGCCCGACCATGGCGCATTGTTGGTGGTCGTCGTGGTCTGTTTTGAGCTACCGGTCATAGGCTAACCTCAAATGTGGTGCGCAGTTTCTTCGCGTCGGGGAACAGTTTCGCCCAACCGTCTCGTCCTTCGGCTACGAAGCTGGTCGCGCCGCCTTCTCTCGCCATGTTCGCGATAAATTCCCTTGCTGCAGGCAGCCATTCGTCTACGCCGTCGCCCACGATCCCGAGGCAGCGCATGACGGTTTTCGCCGTCCATTTCTGGAACTGCATGATCAGGATCGCCTTCGGGCCTTCGTCATTGAAGACGACCACGCAGAAGGCTTGCCCAGACCGGCACATCTGCCAAAGCTCGCCCGAGGAGATATCTCCCCCAGTGCGTTCACAGGCTGCTTGCAGGCGTGCGGAGAACAGAGGCCAGATCGCGTCTGTCTCGGCGGCATTCGCTATCCCAATCTTCATCGGCTGAGGGCGTAGTTGGCCATGTTGATCGCCGTAGCGCGCACATTCGCCGCCCCGATGACCTTGATCTTGTCCCCGTCGCGCATACGGATAGGGATGTCAGAAATTGTCACCGTCGTCTTTGTCGCGACAGCACCGACCCAGACCATGAAATCCGTCGCCGTGCTCGCCTGATACCAATAGACGTAGCAGGTGACAGAGCCAGCCGTGTCGTTCGCAAACGAAATAGACGCAGCGGTTGTCGAATCGTCGCTTGCCGTGAACAGGTCCGTGAGAGACGTTCCGGCCAGATTGAGCGAGACCGGTATTGCAACATTGCCGACGTATGTGCCGAGGACAGCCATTACTGTTCCCCACTTCCCAGGCCATGAGCATTGACCGAACTCGCGATCGACCAGACCGCGCCTTCCGCAATGATCAGTCTGAACTTGTGCAAGCGCCCGTCAGACCGGAAAGGAACGACCCCTGCCCGATTGGCAGAGTTGGCGCTCGACCATGTGGTGCTGTCGCCGTGATAGGCGCTCGTTCCATCGGCAAGCGTGAACTGGTCGCGAGGCGCGTCCGTGATAACTCGCGCCTCGTTGACGAACGTCCGCGTATTGCTGTCGATCTCCACGTCAGCAGTATCAATCGTTGCCTGCAGGTTCGGGCCGGTGAACCATGCAAGCTTGTTGTCCGTGGTGAACGTCGCGAACGTCGGCCGGCCACCGGTAAACAATCGGCTATCGAAGGGCTCCGTTACATCGTCGATCTGCGAATAGAGCAGAGACAGGCCGTCCCAGGTCACGCCAGGGGTAGCCAGTGCCATCATTTCACCAACCGCAATGTCGGTCGTGCACCAGCGGTCAAGCTGCCAGTCGTAGCCGAGACGGTAGAAATTGCCATTGAGGGCGCGATACTTCCACCATACGATCTTTTCGAACGGATCTGCCGAGCCTTGCACGTCGCCCAGATATGTCGCGTCAACCTGCGACAGGAACCAGCGATCCACACGCTCTGCGCCAATTGGGGACCGGTCAACGCCACCGAAGAAGCCGTCTTCGGAGAGATAGAAGAACCGGCTAGGACCAATGGAGACGATCGAGCGAGGTGCAAGCGTTCCCTGCTTCGGGTTCAACACGGTTCTTGTGAACGTAAAGCCCGACGACGGCGCGAATGGGAAGAACTGCATGGCCGCACGCTGGATGACCGTAAAGCCGCCCTGCTCTGCAAAGCCGCCTTGGACTTCATCGCCTTCCGGCAACTCCTGAAAATCAGCGCCTCTCTGCCCTATGGTCCAGAAGGTGATGTCGTTGTTCCCAGACCAGCGAACCGTCTTCTGGCCGTTGGTGCCTTCCAGATAGCCGAGAACGAGAAAATCACCCGCTACCCATGAATATTTCGCCTTCGGAGGACTGCCGGCGAGGTTTGCAAAATTTCCCGCAGCCTCAATGTCGTAGACCTGAATCGCATCCGTGATGTTGTGCGCAATCAGCTTGTCGCCAAAGCGCGTGAACGTCCAAGCATCCTGCAAAGGCACGTTATAGGGTGCCGAAGGGCCGGAAATATCCGTCCAAGTGTAATCGGTCGTGTTGAGCTTGTAGAGCCGTGTTGCCGTCCCGGCGATGATGACGTAGTTGCCTGCAGCCGTGCGAACGTAGACGCCCCCCCGGCATTCCCCTGGCAATGAGCCGGTGATGACCGACAACCCAGGCATCGGTCCCCAGCCATTGGCGACTGGGAGAGCATTGACGACGTTGGCGCTGCTCGTGCCTTCGAACGGGCTCTTGTCTGGCTCAAAATTCGGCAGCGGGATGATCATACAGACGAATCCGTGAAGCTGCTGTAGCGATAGCGGCCAATGGTCCCGAGGCCAGGATCAACGGTGAGCTGCGAGCGTTTCCTGCGGGCGTTGTCGCTGGCGACTTCTGCTGTGAACTCGTCGAGCATCTGCTTCCACAGCGTTACCGACTGATCCTTGACGTAGGCGCAGCCCCAGACGATCGAGGCTGCCAGATACAGATCCGGGTGGTTGGTCAGGAATTCATTGGTTGGTGCCAGATCCGACAGGGCAAAGCGGCCGAGATAGACGAACCGGAGCGGATAGGCAGAAAGCATGGGGCGATCGAACGTGATCGTGTCGCCTTCAATGGCCCAAATCGTCGGCCGGCCTTGGATCGCGGTCGTGGAATAGGTGCCGAGCGCACGAGGAACCACGAAATATTCGGACTCTCCCTCTGTCACGTAGAGGTTTTGCGGCTCCTGAACGGACAGGGCCGAGATATCGACCGTCTGAGCGCCTTGCACACCGGTCAGCAGCGCCGTCGTGCCGACAGGGCCAAGAAGGCGGTTCATGCGCGCCTCTGCAAGCGTGATGAAGTCAGCAGCGTTGCCCGTCAGGTCTGAGCGCGCCATCCAGTCGGTGATTGCCGCCTTCAGCTCGCTGTAGTTAGATATGCTCATTCGAGCCTCCAGGCTGGCGCAGCAGGAATTCGTGGTAGTTCCCGCGATAGGCGGTATCGCCTTGGTGATGATCGATGTTCAGGTCTGGAACGAGCCAGATTTCGCCGCCGATCGACACCCAGTTGCGGCAGAAGGCGTAGTCTTCGCCATACCAAAGCCCGTCATGGGCTCCATGGTTGAACAGGTCGACCGCTTCGAAGCCGTCGCGATCCTTGAACACGAGATGCGGGAAAGATTGCTTGAACCTATCGACCGCAGCGCGGGTAATCTTCAGGAAGCCAGCCGGGACGCGATCCGCCTTGATGCATCCGTCTTCACGGACGATCGGGCGGTGATCCTCTACGTCTACCAGCGCTCCCATGTATTCTTCTTCCGCTTTCTTGAAGCGGTACGTTCCGGCAACAACGTCGCCTTCTGCCTCGACCAGCGTCACGAGATCTTCAGGGCGGAATGAAACGTCGTGGTCGAGGAAGACGATTGCGTCTGTGTCCGCATCGAACGCCTTGCGCAGAAGGGTTGCGCGGGCGCTGCTGATGTAAGGACAGCCAATCTCAGCGACTAGGCTGTGTGCGATCCCGGCACGATCAAGCGCCGGGACTGCTTCTTCGATTGCCTTCAGAAGGGCGTCATGGGGTCGCGTTAGGGTCGGGACCCCGATGACTACCTTCATGATTATGCACTTCCCTTCCACAGGCCGAGCGCCGTCATGGTCGCCATGATTTCCTGAATGGCGGCAGCCATGTTCGCCGTGAGCGACGTGGTTGCAGCAATCAGGCTGGATGCCTGCGCAGAGGATGCCCGCTGAACAACGGGGGTAGTGCCATAGAAACCGATTTTGTCGGTCGTGGTATTGCGGCCAAGGTTCGTTCCATCAGGGGAACCGGCGCCGAGGAATTCAACTGCCATGTCCATGCTCCTTTCTTAGAGCCTCATCAGTTGAAGTGGAGACGGGTCGCCAACTGCGGGCGAAGGGTCTTGTAGCCGTAGAGGACATCGATACGGCAAGGGAGGTTGTCGTTGTTGATGTCGTACTGGCGGACGATACGCAGGGAGATGCCGTCCTGAACTTCGCGGCGAGCGAAATCGACGCCATTCGGCATGACGAGATCGGCCGTTGCGAAGGTGAAGGCGTCTTCCTGGTAAAGCAGCGACGTGCTGTCGAAGCCCGACGCAGTGCCGGCGAAGACCATGGCCTTGCCCGAACCAGCCGAGTTGATGACGACGTTCTGCTTGGCGCCAGAGGTGATCGGGGTCGGGGACACAGTGATGTTGCCAGCACCGCCAGCGTTTGCCGCCGTTACGACGAACTGCTGGAGAACGCCGGTATCAACCTTCGTTTCCGGATGGACCGAGTTGACGCCGACGATAGTGAACACGTCACCCTTGACCATCGCGCCCGTGCCGCCAGTAACGGCAACGGTAGCCGAACCGGAGGTGATGCCCGTCGATGTGTTGACAACGTAGTTGGCATCTTCTGCGCCGCGGGTGTTACCGGGCCAGAGGGTGTTTTCCACGAAGTCAAAGCCGGCAGCGCGGCCCATGTAGCCCTCACGGTACTGCTTGGACAACTGAGCCTGATCGTTGAACAGGGTCTTGGTGTCCTTGATGAGGTCTGCCATGTCCTGAGAGTTCAGGTTTGCAGTGCGGCTCGGCAGGGGCGCCAGGGCGTTGTTCATCAGAACGCGGCCGGACAGGATGTTGTTGTACACGATGGCGGAACCAGAGGTCCAAATCGCGTTGTAGACATCCTTGTACATGCTCATGGCATCGGCCTCGATGTTGGCAGCGAGAACCGCCATTGCAGGATCGAGGATGCGCTTGGAGAAGTCGTCGAGCGAAAGCGTGAGTTCCGCAGACGAGAAGTTGACGTCGACACCCTTCTGGGTGGCGACCTGCAGCGAGACGCTATCTTCTGCAACGTCCTGAGTGGAGATCGTCTTGCCGGTACGAACCGTGTACTGGTTCGGAAGGCGGATCTTCAGGGTGTCACCGATCTTGGCGCCGGACTTGGCGAAGCTGTCGTCGTACTGACGGTTGATAGAACCGACGAAGTTCAGCTTCTGATGAAGGATGCGGAGCGCTTCACGCGTCACCGCGGTAGGGGTCAATATAGAATTCGACACTTGCGTTTCCTTTGCAAAGTGTGCTACTTCCTAACACCAAGCGTAGTTACCAAAGGAGATTGGTTTGCGAACTGTTATCATCCACGATGGGATCAGCTACCGAGTTTACGACCACATCTATGCAGCGTCGGCTTGCGGTCGCTTTCTCAAGATAAAGACCTTGAGCCCATGCGATCCTCTGCCTAGGCAAGACGGATATTTATCCCTAGGTCGCCAAAGATTGGCTCACCGCGTGGTCGCCTCCTGCTGGGTGGACCAGCCAGAGGATGCACGCCATGTCCACCATATAAACGGCGACAAAACCGACAATCGGGCAGAAAACCTGGAGTGGGTTTCTCCAAAGACGCACATGGCTGAGCGTCATGAAGGTATTTCTCGCGGCCATGTGATGTCGGAAGAGGGGAAGCGACGGCTTAGAGAGCTACGCCTTGGGTCAAAGCTGCCGGAGGAGACCAAGCAAAAGCAGCGCGAAGCGTCGCTCAGGCTCGGCTCTAAGCCGCCACCTCGTCCCTTTGGATACAAGTGCTCTGATGAAGCCATTGGAAAGATGCGCCAAAACAGCCCAAATGCTCGCGGCTGCATAATTGATGGCGTCATCTACCGGTCGTTCTCGGAAGCTGGCAGGGCGCTGAATGAAAAGCCGCACACCCTGCGGAAACGTTGCCTTTCTATCTCGTTTGGTAACTACGCGTTGATGGAGGAATAGCGGTTTCGGGATCAGCCCTTTTTCGCCAGTTGCGCTTGGCGGCGCTTCAGCCACTCATCACCGGAAAGACGGTCATCGAGTCCCGAGGGAGGCGGGTTTGCTCGCGTAGTAACCTTCGTGAGGGGTTGGGCTGCCGGGGCGCTGGGCTTGGGGGCGGCTGTTTGCTTCTGGAGGGCAATGTGGCCGAGATGGGCAAGATAGAGGGTCTTGTAGACCTGCGGTGAATAGGCACCGCGCAGGGAATCGACTGTGAAGCCGAGATCCTTGATCGCAAATTCCGTGATCTTGTTATCCAGTTCGGGCGACCAGCCCTTGAGTTCCTTCTCCGCAAACGCTCTTGTTTCCCGTAGGCGCTTGTCAGTTTCCTGGGCGGCCTTTTCGGACAATTCGTTCTGCGTCTTGTCGAGGTATTGAGCGACCTGACCGCGCTGTTGCTGGAGCTGCTGGAACTGACGCCAGTGCGACATAGCCGCCATGGGGTCTTCGTTCTCAAGAGATTGCCAGTTGACGTTCTCGTACTGCTTAAGCTGCGAATCGATGTGATGCGCGACTGCTCGAGCCTCGATGACCTCCTGCGAGGTCTGGTATGCCGCTTGGGCCTCGGCCATTTTGGCTTCGACCGTCTTGCGCTGTTCCGCGACTTCCTGGGTCTTGCGGGTATAGTCTGCAGTCCGGAGGAGAGCGTCTTTCAGCTCCGGAGGCAGCTTGTAGGCCTTTCCTTCGTATTCAACGTCGGCAAGCTCTGGTTCCGGCTGTTCGCCTTCCCCTTCACCCTCTTCGCCGTCTACGACCTCGTTGTCATTCTCCAGTTCGGTCTGTTCGACTTCGCCGGCATTCGCTGCATTCTGCTGCTGCTCTCCGCCTGCAGGCATAGCCTGTGCATCGGCAACAGCCGTTAAAGCCTCTTGCATTGAGGTCCACTCCGTTTCGGGTTGGTGGGAGGAAAGAGCGCCGCTTACCCTTGGCGCGCGGGTTGAGGTGCAGGACGGTCGAGCGATGCGAGCTGACCGGCTGCGGAAACTGCTGTCTTGGCTTGATCGTTCTGGATGTCGCCTACGACCTTCATGCGGTTCGTTTCGGCGTTGAACTGATCAATGGACTTGTCGGCCTCGAGAGCTTGAACCTTCTGCGTAAGCTCCTGAATGGCCTGCTGCCCCTGCTGGATCATCTGCTGGACTTCAGGCGGAATGCCCTTGTTCTGCAGTGCTGGGTTGATCGACTTCAGGCGCTCGGCAATCTCGTCGGCTCCAGGCCAATCGAGGTTTTGCGCCAGAAGGTCGCCAATGACAGGAGCGGCAGCCGGGAAGGCACGCACGAACTCTGTCATCTGCATGGCTGCTTCTTCGCGGCGTGTCGTGAAGCTCGGGCCGGTCGTCACCGTCAGATCATACTTGCCGACCGTGAGGTCATGCATCGCCATGATAGCTTCGCCGTACTCGTCCACCTGCGGCTTGCCGTCGTTGCCGACAACAGGCTGCGGTTGCCCGCTATTGACCTGCACAGAGCGAGGAGAGCCATCCTCACCGAGGACACGGATAACGCGCTCGTCGCTGTAGACCTTGGGGATGAGGTCAATCAGGATGCGGCCGGTATGACGGATCGCGCGGGCAAGGTTGTCGATGAAGTGGAACGTTGCCACGTCCCCTTCCCGCTGGCGGGCCATGATGGCCTTGCCCGATGTCTCGTTCGACCGAGCTCCAAGGGAAGCGTCATAAATGCCGATGATGGCCTTCATGTCGTCGGAGGCGTTCAGTGCCTCTTGCAGGGCTCCTGCAGCCGGACCAACGTCGAGAGGCTGGCGAATAGGCTGCTCAGTATCGAACTCAAGGAACGAATGACTGGTCGTATTCGCCGTTGCCCACCGATCCACATCGCTGTCGAACGTTCCCTTGCGGCCAATCCACGGCACACGAGGCGCGAGAGCCACAAGCTCGGTCGAGGTCGTGCGCCAGTAGTTGAACATGCGCTGCGCATCTTTGGCGCTGTGGATCAGGCTCTGGAAATAGCGCTTGCCTTCCACAACGATCTCATCGCCGTAAACCGGTATGATCGGGATGTAACAACCAGGCCAATCGTTCTTCTCCAGCACATCGGCGCCGCTCATGATGATCTGCGTCACTTTGTGCGAGCGCGTCTTGCGCGTGCCGACTACCTGAAGCGTTCCAGCCTCGATCAGGGCTTGCAGGTCCATGTCCTGCGCCAGATCCTCGGCAGAATAGACATGGCCATTCGAAAGCTTGACGATCTCCTTCTCGATCGGCTCGCGCTTCCACCATTCGGCAACCATGACGGTTTCGTCTTCGATCCAGACGCCGGCATTGGCCCATGCATCGCTTTCGAAGTCGGTATCGACAGCATCACCGTCCGCGTTCTTCTTGCTGCCGTACTTGGCCTTGAACTCAGCCTTGCGCATCGGCTCGACGACAAACGCCACATTCCAATCCGAGGAATCGGCGCACATGCTGTCAGGGTCGCCATAGACCGAGAACTGGTTAGCCACACGTTCAATGGACAGATCCATCTCGAACGTGTCTTCGTAGGCGTAATCCATGCCGACGCGCCAATAGCCGAAGCCACCCGAGACGCTGGCTTCAATCGCTGTGTCGTAGGCCACATCGGCGTTGGACGTGTATTCGATGTTCCGTATCAGCCCGTTGATGACTTCCGCCGTCTTCGGGTCTGCATTGCTATCGACAGGGTGAACCTTGATCGATGGCTTGTTCTGGCGGCTGTCGTTGACGACCTGACGGATGAACGCAGGCATCTTGTTGATCGTCAGGCATGGGCGCTGCTCATTGCGGCGCTGCTGCTCAATCGTGCGAGGCCACTGCTCACCGAGGCGAGAGAACCGGATGTCATCAAGCGCGGCTTGGCGGTTGTCGGACTCTGCGTCCTGGCAACGCTCGAACGCAGTGCGGCCTTGGGCGAGAAGATCGTCTTTGTCGGCGCTCTTGTTTTCGTCAGCCATTCACATTCACCGATGAATATTTGCGCCGAACCTTGCCGATGTGGGATGGCTCCATGCCGAACCGTCTCCCGAGGGCGATAAGGCTGTCGCGAGAAGTGATTATCTCGTGGATCTCTTTTTCGAAGAGACGTTGGCGATATATACCGCCACCAACGAGCGTGCCGTGCGCTTTCGCATCGGCCATGTTGGTCTTGGCATCAGCCCAATAGAGGTGCGATGGGTTCACGCAGAGCTTGTTGCCGCAACGATGAGCTGCTTGCATTCCAGTCTCGGGCTCACCGTGAGCGAGGGAGCAGACATATCGATGGGCGTCGAGGTTCTTTTTATTTGTCCGAGAGCCAAGGCTGATGGAGTGAGCGCCATACCCGCTGCTTTTGCGAACGGCGAACGGCCACACTATGCAATCATCTGAGGCAGATGAGAGAGCATCAGCGATAAACTGCTCACGCCGATTGATAGCCATGCAATAGCCCCCATCCATCCGCCAGCACCTGCGTGCCTCGGGTCTTTCTTTCGTGGTGCATGCGGTTCTTCGTAGACGACACAGCCAAGCCCGAAGGAGTCGGCGCCGTGTGATGCCCAATCGTGTTCTGGGCCAAGCCCAATGCCGCGAGCGTCGTCTTTCTTCTCGTGATACCAGCCGAGAGCACCGCGACCGCCTTCGGTCGTTGCCTCGTTGAACCACATATTCGGGAACAGCCGTCTTGCTGCCTCGATGCGGGCTGATGCCGCGCCCTTCCCCTGATTGGGAACGACCGTCACCCGATAGCCAGCCTCACGAAGCGCGCTTTCGTAGGAAACGTCGTAGACCTTGTCGTTGGTCGAGCCATCGTGCGGCAGCCAGAATTGCGCCCTGTCCGGCGTGTAGCCTTTTGACCTGCACCAGTTGAGATGCGATGCCAGCGGCTGTCCAACCGCCTCGTAGTAATCGAGCCACCGGATCTCCTTGCCGATGAATTGGCATGCCCAGATCGTGAATGCGTCAGCTCGTGCGCCAGTGCCGCCGATATCGCAGACGAGCCGGATGGTCATGAGCGGGTCAGCGGCTACGCGACCGATGCGGCCCTCTGCCTTGGCTATCTGAAGCGCTTGAGCGTAATAGGCGCCACTCAAGACCGTTGCGTATCCGCCTTCCCATATGTGGTCGTATTGATCAGGCGTGTTTGAGAGGCAGTCCAGACGCTCTTGCTCAAGAACCTTCGGGAACCACGGATTGTCCGACCAGTTCGCCCGAACGACAGCAGCGCCAGTTGGAAGGCCATCGCCTCGGAGCATGACATCGACTGCATCCATGCGGCGTAGTGGGTTCCATGACCACCACATTTCCGACGCGAGGCCGAGGCGCTTGCTCTCCCAACGCATTGTCGGGCGGATCAGGCCAACCGATCGAGTACTGATACCGTGCGCTTCTTCGCCCCAGAACCGGTGAAAGCCTTCGAACGACTTGATTGAATCCGTCGTGTGATCTTGAAGGCCTTGGAAGATAATCACGCCGTCTCCTGGCGTTTCGATCTTGTCCATGAAGACCTTGAAGCCTTCAGCTTCACCGAGGCCGAACTTGTTCAGCTTGCTCTCGATGAGGAACTTGGCCGAGTCCTTCAGGCTCTTTTGGATCTCGCGGCCACAAATGGCACGCATCCCTTCGTTCGCATCGCCTGGGAAGCGCAAGGCATCCTCAACCAACAGCTCAGCGAAGAAGTGAGACTTTCCCGATCCTCGACCGCCCCATGCCCCTTTGTCGCGGGCCGGTTCTAGCAGAGGCTCGAAAACCTCAGCCGTCTGTATCGCGAGTGCCCGCACGGACAATCTCTCGCTTGATGACGTGGACGAGGTTCACAGGGTTTTCCTCATCGCCGATGATCGCTTGGGCAACCTTGCCGTCCATTCTGTCGGCGATTTCCCTAACGGCGTCCATCTTGCCTTCTTCTGCTGCCTCGATGAGAGAGCGAGCAATCTTGCGAAGGCCGCGCTGATCGTCGTCTTGCAGTTTTGCAAGCTCGATCCTCAGGGCATCCCTGAATGGCTTCTCTTGCTTGCGACCGCTGTTTTGATTGCCGGCCATTTTAAAACGGCCATCCAGTTGTTTTCATTGATGCACTCCTTTGGAAAGGTTGGTGCGATAGAATGATATTCCGCCGTCTTGGATACTAAGGCGGTAAAATCCGATACTTGCCGGAATGGTTTTCTACGAAACGACCGTATAAACCTGCCCGAGATATCCTAGCGAGCCCCTGATCGCCTCAATCCCTGCTTCTGCGTCTTCGATCGAGTATGCCCAGAGGCGAAGGGACCAGGATGAATCGTTCATTCTGTAGTCGCAGAGGTATTCGAACATTGGGATGCCGAATTGGTCGGTGAGGATGTGTTGTGGGTCTGGAGCGTTGCGCTTGTCGCGTTCTGCGTTGAGATCGATGATCACAGAGCCACCCAGCAGTGTTTGCATATCTGCGGGGCTTGGCATGAGGAGAGGGAAAGAATTGCTAGGAAAAGCAATAACTTACTAGTCATCGTGAAGCTTGCGCGGCCTTCTTCTTTGCCCACACTGCTTTCATCTTCTCAGACCGGATTTTCGCGCGATCGGCGGCGACCTTAGCCTGGCGATCCATGTAGTCACGCAATTGGCCCTCGGCCTTTTCCTTGGCGGCAGCACCGAGGCTGTACGAAAGTCCTGATACCGTCAATTCAGCCTCACCACGGTTAGGTCATGCTCCCTTGCGTAGAAGAACACGTCGGAGCGGTTCTCTGCGAATATCTCCATCTCTCCGTCGCAGTCCATGAGGGCGAAGCCTTGGATGCCGTCGTAGGTTGCTTCTCGGAGATAGCAGTGGGATTCTAGAGGGGAGAATGCGTCTTCGTCGGGCATCTCGTTCCCAAAAGAAAACCCGCCGGGGTGCGCATTGTTAAGAGGCGTGGCGGGTGCGTTTCAGGCAAATTTCTGCTGATGCTGGAGCCGTGAAGCTCTCCAGTGGGTCCGGCGATTATCCGCTAGCAGAACAACCCATCAAATCACTGAGCGATTTATATGCTGATTTGGTTATGATTTCAAGGCGCACTTATGGGCATTCACAGCCTTTCCTATAACCACACCGACATGATACGGCCATATAGTCGCTTTCCAAAAGCTGCCCGTGGCGCTCTCCACGCCGCAAGCGATCATGGCGTAAATGATAGCCAACATCACGCCACCTTCTCCACAAATGCCAACGACAGCTCTGCATTCACCATGCCGTTAAGCGTTTCAATCACTGCCTTGATGGTCTGCCGCCCGGTTGCGTCCACTACCCTGCCCTTCATGCCGCCGAGGAGTACGTGCGTGCGGTCGATGACGATCGGCGTTCCTGCGGGGTACATCTGGCGGGCGCGCCGCTGCGGGATGTGCTGTAGACGGTCTGCCTGCTCCTTCTCGCGCTGGCGTCGCATGGCCTTCTGCCTCTCGTATTCGGAGAGGATGACAGCCTCGGCATCACGAACGGCGTCGATGACGGTAGGGATCAGAGGAATGGGCGTTCCCCTCACTCCGAGCACGCCAGCGACGAAATCGCACTTGGCGAGCCTCAGCCAGTCGTGGGGCTCGCATACGAAGGCATAGCCTGGGATGAGCGGGTACTGCTTGTCGATCGGCTTCTTTGTGCGGTGGTGCACTATTTCCCGCCGCTCCAGAGGCATGTAATGCTCAAAGCCCTCCTGCCGTAGGGAGAACTCTATGTTGGTGATGCGCGGGTCCTGTTTCGCTGGACGTTGCGCGCTCGGCTTGAGCCGGATTGCATACCATTTCGCCGCCTTGATCTTCATGCCGCCTGTTCCTCGTTATGCCGCTGCTTTCAGTCGTCGATGTTCTGGCCGAGGCAAAGACCGCTCCAGATGGTTGGTGCAGTAGGATGCGCGACTTTCCGTCGTCTCAGCGCAGAACATGAAGGGACCACCTGATGTGAGGGGCCACTTGCATTCGCACGGCTCAAGATCGATGAGCGACTTTGCGTGCGGGAGGCGCATGAGGTCGTATTCCGTCGCCGGGATTTGCGGCTCTGCGGGGCCGAAGTCAGGCTCAACCATCCTCTTCTGTTTCGCCTTCGGGATGATCGTAACTGATCGTCTCGGTTTCCCTTCGGCGGTCTTCCGGCCAGTTCCGCGAGCCGGGAACAGATCGCGATTGCGATATGCAAGCCCGATAATGCCGCCCTTGGTGCTATGGAATTTCTTTCCAATCTCTGCTGGCGACATGCCATCCGCCCACATCCTGGCAGCTTCTTTGATCTTGGCGTCCGTCCAATCCGATTCCGCTCTTTGCCTCTTTGGGAAAAGATCTCTGTTCTTCAACGTTAGAGTGCGGACGGAATATTTGTTGGTGCGGAGAAGCATGGCGATCTGGTCCATCGACTTGCCTTCGCTCCACAGCTTTGCTGCCTTCTCGACGTCTATATCAGCGTGCGGCGTCACATTTGGCTTAAAATACCGGCCCTTCGCCTTGGCGGCTGTATTCATGTTGATGTCTGGGCGGGCGTTCATTCTGCTGCCTCCTGCGGTTCTGGCGCGTCTGGGATGTCAATTTGAGGGAACATGGTTCGAAGCTTGGCGCGGGCTTTGTTGTCGCCCTTGAGAGCGGCGTTGAGCAGATCCAGCTTCCATTCAGCCACTCTCGGGCCTTCGACCTTGGGCTTGGCCTCGATGCGTGGCCGGCGCTCTGCGTCGATCGATGCTTGCTGATACCGGCATTGTTCGGCAAAGGCGGCGCAGGACGGGGCGAAATCCCGGTTCTGGTCCTTCACCTGTCCTGTGATGAAGAGACGCGCTGCTCGGGCTATTGCCTCCTGCGCTATGCCTTCAACGGCCATGAGGTAGGCTCGGATTGCCATGTCAGGATCAATGGCGGCCGATGCTGGGAACCCCGAAAGCATCGCCGCGATAATCGTTGCTGAGGAAGTCCCTTGCGGCATCGGCTATCGTCCTTCTGCCAGTGTTGCTGCGGATGGGGTCGGGCTCGTCGAAGAAGCCCTCAGCGCGAAGCCAGGTTGCCGGATACGGCACAAACTGAGGCTCACGGCGCTGGAGATCAGCAAGGTTGCGCATCAGGCCCGCCATGATCTCGTCGGCGCTATAGCCCTTCTTCAGGGCCTGATCCCAAGCCTTCTGGGCATCGCCACGGGCCTTTTTTCGTGGGAACTGCTGATAGAATTCTGCGAACGTTGTCATGCTGCTTGATCCTCATATTCAGAGATGAGCACGGTACAGGGAGCGCCAGATGCCACCCACTGAACCGTCAGGCGGCGCACATACCGGTTGGAGTCGTCACGGATGACGCCGGACTTGACGAGAACGTCGAGGCAGCCCTTCAAGGCGTTGTCAGCGTCACGAGCGCGCTTGTCTGGGGCTACGAGGCCGATGGAGATAGAAACCTCACCTGCGAACTTCTGTGGCTTCTGGCTGTGGATCATCCACAAGGCTTCGTTGGTCCATTCACGGTAACGAGCTGTGGCGCGACGGCCGACCTTTGGGACGTTTTCGAAGCAGGCCGAGACGGGCAAGGGAAAGGGAAGTTCTAAGCGCGTCATCAGATCCGTTCCTCCTTGCCGTCATAGCCAGCGAACGGGACGAGCTTGCGGAGCTTGGCCGTGGGAGCGTGCTTTCGCTCTTTCGGCTCAACGTCTTTCCATGTGACCGGGACGGCGCGTTCTTCTCGGCGTTCGGCGTTGATGACGTTGTAGACGCGGCCCTCTGTCCATCCGGCAGCCTCGCCGCCGAGGTGTGCGGCGATCTGGGCAGTGTCCATGTTGTGGGGAGCGCGGAAGAGGTCGAGGAGCTTCTGTGTCATGCTGCGGCCCTCTCTGCTTGGAGGATGGCGTGGCCGATAAGTTCGGGGATCTGGGGAACGATCGAATTTCCTAGGGCTCTAAGTCTGTGTGCCCGATTGGAAACCCCATCATGTATTCCACCGCCATTACGGGTGGGTACTGCAGCCTGAAGTGCCACTTGAACCAATCCCGCAAATTGTTCTTCGGTCCACGGCCGATCCTTGGGACGCCGGAACCCTTGTAGTCGCAGGCTGTCGGAGTTGGGATAAGCGACGATCCAGACACGGTCTCGTTGATGGAGTGCGCCAAGGTGGGAAGCTGGGATACAGTGCCATGTCGCATCGTACCCGATCGTGGCCAGGTCACTGAGAACTCTTGCGAACCAGCTTCCCTTCCCTCCTGTAAGGAGGTTTGAGACGTTCTCCACAATGACGTAACCTGGCTGAAGCTCGCCACAAAGGCGGACGATTTGGCCCCATAGACCGCTTCGCTCTCCGTCAATACCTGCCATTTTCCCTGCGCTTGAGATATCCTGGCAGGGGAAGCCTCCGCAGATGACATCAACGGAAATTCCGTCTCGTCGAAGAACGTCTGCTGTGAGTTCTCGTACGTCATGGTAGCAGGGCACCTCTGGCCAGTGTTTCTTGAGCACTCGACGAGGGAATTCCTCGATTTCACAGAAGGCGACCGTTTCGAAGCCGCCCGTACGCTCCAGGCCCAGCGAGAAGCCGCCTATGCCGCTGAAGAGATCGAGAACCTTGAGCTTCGTCATATCCGCCTCGTTGAGAAGATCCCGCATTTGCGCGGCAGTTGCGGTGACCGGAGGTATGGGCCACCGGGGGAATGTCAGTTGTAGTTGTGGTATGTTGGCCGGGATCGCTGTCCGTGGTTCTCGTGGAATCCCCACGAAATCTCTGCGGTTTTTCTAGCTGAGACGGCCTCTTCGAATGAGGAATACGTACCCAGGTGAATCTGTTTCCGGCGGTGAGTGATCTGGGCTATCCACTTTTGCTTGGAAGCCGACCAGGAAACCCCAGGCACGCCGGTTTTGTTGCGTGACAAGAGGCGCATGTTTTTAGAATTATCGGAGAACGAGACGTCTCGAAGGTTTTCGATCCTGTTGTCGTCTCTAACCCCGTTGATGTGGTCGATATTCTGGCTTGGCCATTTTCCGTGGAATAACGCCCACGCTACCCTGTGCGCGGGGTATGCCTTCCCCGATTTTCTAATGACGAGGTATCCGTGCGACCAAAGTGTGCCGGCCGGCTTGGGAGGGGAAATATCCCCTCCCCGATTGTTCTTCTTCGAGTAAACGATCCCTGATTTCGGGTCGTAGAGATAGTTTTCACGCAACTCCTCAATCGAAATCAGGTTGCTCATGCCCTTATTCCCTTTTTCGCTTGAGTAACTTTCGCAGCGAGGCTTTGAACCTCAGCCAGCAGATCCGCATCCAAATCATCTGCTGTGTCTCCTCCTTCTAATTCGAGCTCGTGTTGGAGGTTCTTGAGCTGGCGCTCGCACATGTCGAGGTAAGCCAGTTTGACCCTACGCATAATCCCGCCCTCGACGGTCTTCGCGCGGCCAATTCTTATGTTATTCATTGTCCAAAAGGGAATCGCGTACCGGTTGGCCAGCCGCTCTAGAGCGGGCAAAGTGTCGCCCCAGCCCTTGGTCTCTTTCTCGACCATCCGGCAAATGTAGCTCTGGGTTTTTACCGCGGAACTCATTTCTTGCTCCAAATGCTTTGTTTCTTTGCACATCCTGCATTCGTCTCCGTGCGAGGTTGCTCGTGCTTAAGGAGCCCACACAGATGTCGAAGCACATTCACATTGGAGACGAAGGACCGACCCTTGCCGGGGCCTCTAGCCCTTCGTCTCACGAGGCCCGCCGGGGAACCGGAAAGCCAGTAATTCAAGTCTACCGAAGCGCTCCGCCGCCTGTTGCTTCGGTTGATGCGGTCGAGCCAGATGGGGAAAGTTCATTCGTACCCATTGGCTCGATCGCCGTTCGATTGATGGCAGCTTGGACGCTGCCGAGAATGTCGCTGGTGCCGATCCGAGAGGAGTACGACCGGCACCAGCTACCGAGACCTCAAAGCCGGGAGGAAGACTGAGTCTCAGGTTTGAAACGGATGGTCGCGCCCTCTGCGGCGCAGTACTGGTCGACAAGCTCGCGCTCCACCGCCTTGATGCACGCCGCTGTCAGAACCTTTTCCTCTTGCCGAGCGCACTGTCCCGACTTCTTGCAGATCGCCAGAGCTAGGCCGGTGATAGCCACGGCAGGGACGCCGACAGCGAGGAGGATCATGAATGCGTCGTTGCTCATGCTTGTCTCCTACGCTCGATTTCCTCGACGATGACCGAAAGCGGCAGGCCGATTGCGAAGATCGCGAGAACCGTCAGTGGACGGCCAGATGCCGCGCAGTAGCCAATGAGCCACATGCCGACGAGATCAACGATGTTTGATATTCGATATGCAAGTAGCCTGATCACTGCCCAATCCTCGCCGTCTTGGAACCAGCGCAAAACTCAGCAGCAGTGTTGGTGCGCGCGATGATGTCCGTGTATGCCAGCTTCATGCCGAGGGCGATGTATGCCGCTGTTTCTGCCGGGATGCCGGTTTCCTCTGCGCCGCGAACGACCAGTTCAGTAAGGACGCCCTTCTGTACCTGCGCTCCACATACCTCGATGCCAACTGCAGTGAGAGCAGCAGTCCGTAGGCTTCCTTCAGCCATTGCAGGGGAAGCTATGAGAAGTGATGAAAGTGCTAGTGCGATTTTCATTTCATGCCCTCTCTGTGGGTGGAAGGTGTTGCAAATGATCGGGAGGAGGTCATGACTCGACTCCCGCGTTGCGAGCATTCAATCTCTCCAGATCAGGATGATTCTTACTTTGGGGGCTTTGATGAACGACGTAGTTATTCGCAGCGGTAAGACGCTTACTCTGGGCGACGAAAAAGCTGAGATCATTGACAAGTCCGGAGGGGTCAACTTTGTTAACATCCTGACAGAGGTTCGCCATTTGAATGGCGTTGTTTACCTGTCTCTCGGCTCCCTCATTGCTGAGTTTGGCAACGCCCCTGTTGTAGAAGTCTGCGCCAGACTGAGGCTGGATATTGTTACCGCCCAAGGACTGCGCACGGCTCTTGACAACATGATCAAAGAAGCGACGAAGCCCGTCGATAAATCTCAAGCGAACTGAGGTCATGCTGCGTTCTCTGTTTGGAAAAACGACTTCGGCTGCACTGCCCCGCCAGTTGCGCGGCAGATTTCCTCGATGACGCTCTTGCTGAGATTCTCACCGCGCATATACCGGTGCACTTGTGCCCGGCTCTTGCCCAGCAATGCCGCAAAAGCTGTTACAGTGGTGTGCTCGTGGATATAATCTTCAAGGGTCATGTCGCAATTATTGCTACACTCTTAACGCAATGTCAACGGGTGTGTAGCATTTTATGGCATAGATCGTTTGCCAGAGATGACGGATAAAATCGTCATGTCGAAAAATTGGCTCGATCCTTTTCTCAAAGCATCAAAAATTGGCTCACAAGAAGCGCTCGCTGAAGCATTGGATGTTTCGCGTGCGACTATCAACCGGCTTGCTAATGATCATGATCAGCTCAAGAGAGATCGCGCCGAGAAGATGGCCCCGATCCTTGGGACGACCGTAGAGGCGCTGATGCTCAACCGGCCTCCGAAAGTCGATGCATCCCTTTTGACGTCATTCGACCCGGATACCCATGAGGATCGCCATGAAGATTCAAAGCCGGAAACCACTGCCAAGGATATCCCAGAGATCGATTTGATTGCCGGTCTTGGCGGCGGTGGATTTGCGGCTCTGGAAGTGTCCAGTCGCAATGGCATCTCGTTTGCGCAGGAGGCTGTCCGCGATCACTGGCGCCTTCCTGAGTGGATGCTAGGCCGCATGGGCGTTCGCCCTCAGCACGTCGCGGCTTTTCCTTCACGGGGCGATTCCATGACTCCAACGATCGAAGATGGGGATGTGGTATTTGTCGATACCCGTCACCGCGTTCCCTCGCCTCCTGGCATCTATGCGCTGGCTGATGAATTCGGCGGTGTGGTCGTGAAGAGGCTTGAGGTCACGTCTCGCCCTGGCGACGAGAGGATTACGGTTCAGATCTCTTCTGACAACCCGCGACACACGACGCGCGAGTTAAATCTCGATGAGATCCAGATCGTGGGCCGCTATATCGGCCGCTTTACGATCTAACCGAAAAGGGCGGCATGACCGCCCTAGGCTTCATCCGTAGGCTATGAACCGACGCTCGTCTCTGATGCGGATATCCGCGACAACCTTGCCGACCACAACGTCGTCGAACTCTTCCCGCGTCATGCGATGGGATCGGTAGATGGTGTTCTCTCGCGAGAGCAGCAATCCGCCATCTGGGCCGAGAACATTAGTGACCCGAAATAGTTCAATTCCGAGCCCCGCATCGACGAGGTACACGCCCTCGCCTTCATATGACGTTACCGGAGCGGTGAGCACGTAGTCTCGCCCCCCACGAAGTGCTGGCTCCATCACGTCCCCGAAAACTGGGTGAACACGGAACCTGTCGTTCAAAACCGCGACCGAAGTCGCCCTACCATCTAAATTCATTTTGCACCCCCCATAACAAGAGGGGAGACCAACCGACAGCATGTCTTCTGATTCTCACAATTGGGAATTGCAGAAACACGCACAACAATAGTAGTCTGCATTCGCATGTTGAAAATTCCATTCTTAATTGCGTTATCCCATTTGAAAACAAGGCCAATATTCTAACGGGCCTCGCCCTCTCCTCTTTTCCCCGGCGGTCTTCTCCTCCCTTTGGACTGCTCAACCTATCGTAATAAACCAGCGCCCCCGGTTCCAGTAGTTCAAGCGTATGGCCAGTGGCCAATATTTATTTGGTTAATTGCAACCGCTATGCATTTCGCATGACTGATCAAAGCCCTAGCCGATCTCTGGACAAGATCATCATCCGTTTACCGGATGGGCTCAAGGAAAGAATCCGTCTGGTTGCAGAGAAGAATGATCGATCGGTCAACGCCGAGCTGCTGACGCTCCTAGAGCGAACCTACCCGCCCGAAGCCATCGTCGATGAATACATTCGAGATATCGCTGATTTGGTGAGGATGGCGCCGATCGACGATCAGGCTCAATTTTGGCGGTCGATTATCGAGAAGATCGAAGCTGCGTCTGGTCTTTAGGTATAACCTAGGCATTAGGATGGTCTCTAACACAGAGACATCCAACCTTGTGCTGACTAACCAGCACCTAGCATCCGTGGAACCAACCTAATCTGAAGCTCGGTTTGATTTCCCAGCCGCTACTGGGTCTAACACCGGGGGAAGGCTTTTTATCGAGCTGGTCAGGCTCATTTATCCCCGATACGAGCAAGCGCCTTTTCTTCGGCACTCGGTATAAGCTGCTTCAGTTTCCCGGCGAGCTGCAAACTCGTTGATCCGGCGGGCCATCAACCCCGTTCGATTCCGCCTGGTGAGACTGGCGCCAGTACCGCGTTGGGATTGATTTACCGGAATGATCGGCGGCGCGGGACAATGCCCTTGAAAAACCGCTGCCTTTGAACCTCTAAGCACATCATCTTGGCGGGAACCTCCGAGCAGACCCAAGATTTTGCGCTTTTCAGCACCTCTCGGCAGCTTTCGACTTCCATCAATTGTTGTGATGTGTTAAGTCGATTGTATCAATAACGCTGCTTTGAGCGCCGGTCGGATCATCCCGCCGGCGCTTTCTTTTTGCTACATGCGCGCAGCAATGTCAAATATTTTGCGTCATTACATGTTACACACAGTTGACACTGTCGCATAAACTGTTACAACTGTACTCACCAGCCAATCAACGACTGACTAGCCCCAGGGCTCAGAGAAACGTCGATCGGCATCGAACAGAGGGTGAGAGCACGGCAATGCGCAAGCACATCATCGAAGCAACCGAAACCTACATCACGCTTGAGCAATTCGCTGACGGCAAGCCGTTCTTTGGCGAAAGCCCGTTCCACGGACGCTCCTACAAGGTCGAGCACATCATCGACGAGTTTGGTGATCAGGTGCAGCGGATTTTCCGCCTGACGCCCGAGACGATGGTTTCCGAAGACATCACCGAGGAAGTTGCCAGTCACTGGCTCTACCGAGCTAACAACGAGGAATTCGGCCTCGACGACGAGCGCCTGTTCCCGGCCTACGTCCGCAATAGCATTTCTTGGGCTTGCTGGAGCCAAGACGCTTCCTCCCGCTTCACTGTCCACAACGCCGAGGCTCGCCTCGAATACCTTCACGCTGCGGAATAGGAGGCCGTGATGGACGATGAGCCCGAAGACTTCACCATGAAGTCCCAACTCCTCCGCCACGCCGAAGAGCACCTAGCGAAAGCCAAGGACGAAGCCGACCGAGAAGGATGGCAGGAGGTTGTGGATCATCTGAACACGAAAGAGGCTAGCTATGCATAACATCGAATATCGCGGCTACTACATCCGCCACGAATACTGCATCGGCTACGCGTGGAACCACAAGGACATCGACGTAGACGATCCGCGTCACGGCTTTTCCCGCACTCTCGATGAGGCCAAGGCAGATATCGACGCGCAAATCGAGGAGATGGCCGATGCGTTGTGATCTCCGCACATACCGGGAATGTGATTGCCCTGCCGGAACGTGCCAGCAGCAGCCGACGCCGGTCCCGACGATTGCCGCACGCCGTGGTGATTTCATCCGGATCTTCACATCAGCCGTAGTCGTGACGCTGGTCGCCTACTGGGCGCTGAACGAGGCCGACAAGGGCTTTCACCGTCAACAACTCGATCGACAGGAGCAAGAACATGTTGCCTCCAAGTGACTACAGAGCATACGCCGCCGTCGCCCGTGTCATGGCTGCAGAATACCGCGTCGAAGCCGTCACCGAGAAGGAGCCGCGCAAGTCGTATCTCCTGAAGTGCGCCCAGAGCCGCGAAGATCATGCCGACTTCTACGAGCGTGAAGCGGACTTTGCCGAAGAGTGGGAAGCGCGCCGCGCCGACCGTGAGCAGGAGGCCGCGTGATGGGCTCGTTCGTCTTCAAGGACGCTCAGAACGTCCGCACACAGATCCTGGCGCTGATCGTCGCCTATCCAGAGCTTGAGGAAGACGCGACGCTGCTGGCCGATAGCCTTGAGGGCGAGACCGATCTTCATCGCGTCCTCGAAAAGCTCCTCGGAGAGCGCCGTGAGGCCGAAACCATGGCCTCCGCCATCAAGGAACGTGAAGGCGACATGCAGGAGCGCCGCAAGCGTTTCGAGCGCAAGTCTGCCGGTGTGAAGAAGATCATTCTGCAGCTCATGGAAGCAGCGCAGCAGGAGAAGATCACGCTTCCAGAGGCCACGCTGTCGATCACCAAACCGCGCGTGTCCGTTGACGTGACCGATCTCGACGCCCTGCCCCAAGGCTTCTTCAAGACCGAGCGCAAGGCTCTCACAGCAGAAATCAAGACCGCTCTCGAAAGCGGGAACGCAATCCCCGGCGCACAGCTCGTCATGGGCGACGTTGGCCTAACAGTAAGGGTGAAGTGATGACCGACAAGACAGCTCTTTGGGACAAACTCGGCAAGACCGATCCAGCCCACACGAAGGAATTCAGCCGCGCTGGTGGCTTCAAGGGTACGGCCATCAAGCCGATGTTCTCCTACCGCCGCATGACGGAAGAATTTGGCCCCTGCGGGATTGGTTGGGGTATTGGCGAACCGTCGTTCCAAGTCGTTCCGGCTGGCGAGGAGATCCTCGTTTATTGCACCGTGTCCATTTGGCACGAGAAGCCCGAGCAGCGCGTTTTCGGCGTCGGCGGCGACAAGGTTGCTGGGAAGAACAAGTATGGCCTTAGCACGGACGACGAGGCCTTCAAGAAGGCGTTCACCGATGCTGTCACCAATGCTCTCAAGCTGATTGGCGTCGGCGCTGATGTGCATATGGGCATGTTCGACGACAACAAGTACGTCAACACCGTGCGCCAGGAGTTTGCCGAGGAAGGCAAAAAGGCGAAGTCCGACGAACCCAAGCCCATCAGTTCAGCAGAGCAAAAGCGCCAGTTGGCCGAGATCGACAAGGATCTGCTCGATTGCCACTCCGAGGCCGACGTGAAGCGCTGCGCCGATATCTGGCAGTCCATTTCCACCCGTGACGGCTGGTCGCGTGACTACAAGGTCATCGCCAAGGAGAAGTTCGACGCCAAGCGCGTTGATCTTCGGAAATTCGGGACGGATGGCGGCATGACCGACGCAGAAGCCTCCCAACACCCGCTCAACGCCTAACAGGGGAAGAACATGAAGGTCATCACTCTCGCAGGCACAATCGGCAAGGACGCTGTTCTGAGGCGCACACAAGGCGGGGAGCCGGTTCTCGGCTTCTCGGTCGCTGTTGACGACGGATACGGCGAAAACAAGAGCACCATGTGGTTCGACGTGAACATGTGGGGCAAGCGCGGTCAATCTCTCGAGCCCCATCTCAAGAAGGGAACCCGCGTCACGGTAGCCGGTGAGTTCGGAAGCCGTCAGCACGAGGCAAAGACTTATTTCACCTGCCGTGCAAGCGATATCACCATCCAGGGCGGCGGTGAGCGTCGGGAAACTGACCAGCGTGACAGCTACGGCAACCAGCCAGCCAACTTCGACGATGACATTCCATTTTCGCCGGAGGTCCGCTGATGTCGAAGAAAACCGGAGAATCGCCTTCGATTTATTGCGTCAGGTATGGTTCGAATTTAGTTGGCGAGATGGCAGCCGACAGAGAGCGCATAGCCGAAATCAAGGAAGGTGAGCGCGTCCGCATAGACGTGCGCACCGGGAGAGTGCCGAGCAGGCTGCGGTTCTGGTGGGCCTTCCTCCATGAGGTCGTGAAAAGCACCGAGTGCTGCCCGACCGCCGAGGCTCTGCACGAGACGGTCAAATTAATGTGCGGCTACACCACGCCGGTCATGGTCGGGAAGCTGACCGTGATGATCCCGCGCAGCATCGCGTTCTCCTCAATGTCTGAGGAGGAGTTTTCCCGGTTTTTGAACGATGGCCTGCGGTTCATTGCAGATACCTACGGCGTGACCCCGGAAATGACGGAGGCAGCATGACCGACACCACTGTCAGCGCAATGGTCTTGCTCATCAAGCGCAGTATAGCGTTTGCAGACTGGGCCGCCGGGGAAGGCATATTCCCAGCGGCATACGGTGACCCGGAAGCGGAGAGTCGCAATCCAGACGAGTTCCTTCTTGCCTATTCTCAGGCGACCGGAGACGAGGATTGGTCAACGCTCGCAGACCGCATTACAGCCGCTTTTGAAGCCAACCGCGAAGAGACAGCACAACTTCGCATCTGCCTCGGGAAGCTCGATGGCGACAGCCTTGACGCAATGATGGGAGTCATTGGCGAAGGCCCCGAGTTCAAACGCTACAACCAAGGCAAGTCCGCCATGCGCGACTGGTTCTTGCGCCGCATCAGCGCAATTTCCGGAGGTGCAGCATGATCGACTGGCAGAAAACCGCATCCAGCGTCATTGGCGAGGTGCATCGCAACCTTCCTGCCGACGCTGATCTAGCCACTCGCAAGAAGGCTTTGCGCGCTGCGCGCCCTTGGGAGTTCGCCGCTACGAGTTGGGGCAAGAAGGTCTGGGCGAAGCACTCCCGTACCTACCTCGAAAAGTTCGGCTTGCCGCCACTCCATTCCAAAGCCCCTGAACAACATCTCTCCCCACTTGAGCGCCTGATGGCGAAGGCAAAGGCAGGTGCAGCATGAGCGAGTTTCGCATAGACCCTCCCTTTGCCGATCAGGCTTTCGACAGTCACGCCCAATGGGTGAACAGAGCCAGCTCCTGGCTGACGTGCCACGTTGACTACAACAACACGGAACACGGCGACGAAAAAGGGTGGCGTGGCCATCACTTCACTGCGCTCTGCTTCGATAGCTTTGGCCGCAGATGCACACACGGCGCGCACTTCACGCGCGCAGAAGAAGAAGGCGCATTCCCGGTTTGGTGGATTTGGCCGGATCAAATCGTTGATCTCGTCGGAAAGGAGGCGTCAGCATGAGCAACACCGTCAATCGCCATCTCATCCGATATCCCCATGCGAGAACCTCCACCATCCAGTACCTGGCGAAGCGCGACGAGGTAACCGCCCAGTTGCGCCGTGAGATATCCGACATGAAGAAGCAGCGCCGCAGATCGTGGCTGTTCTGGATCTGGAGGCGGGCATGAAGCGTCAAGAGTTCTCCGACAAGGTGCGCGCCCAAGCCTTCCTCCGTTGCGGCGGCAAGTGCGAAAGCTGCTCGGCCAAGCTGAAGGCCGGCGAAGGCGAGTATGATCATATCATCGCATTCTATCTCACCCAGGATTCATCGCTCTCCAACTGCCAAGTTTTGTGCGTGCCATGTCACCGCGGCGTCGGCGCCAAGACGGCTGACGATCAGCGCATCATTGCCAAGGTGAAAAGGGTGTGGGCCAAGCACAACGGGACCTCGAAGAAATCCGGAGCGTTCCAAGGGCGTTTCAAGCGCAAAATCAACGGTGACGTGATCGACACCAGAACCGGAGAGGTAGTCCGATGACACCCATGAAGCGCGAGGAAGTGGTCGATAAGATAGAGAAGGCCGATATGGCTATCACCGGGACTATACTGGCTAGAGTTGAGCCATCCATAGCAAAGGCGGTTGTCAATCTAAAAGCCGCTTCTCAGAACATGCTGGCCGATTACAAGCGCCAGTACGAATTGCTGGAGGAGGCGCGGACGGCGTTGCTGCACATTGATCGCTATAACAGAAATGCAGCCGCTGCAGCAGATGGACATTGGGTTGACTATAGCGATGTTGCCGAAATCCTCGCAAAGCTGGAGGCACAGCCATGAAGCGCGAGGAAGAACTGACGGTGAGCGTGAAGCCGCTGGAATGGACCCCATACGGCGCTGAAACTCCCTTTGGCTGGTACGAGATCACGGATCAGCGCGATGCCGTGAACCCGAGCGAACTTAGAAGACGGATGCCATTTCTACTCTGCGCTAGCAGGACGAAATACACGCGGCATGAAACATTCGAAGCAGCGCAAGCCGCCGCACAAGCCTACTTCGAAGCTCGCATCAGGAGCGTACTCATCTCCAATCCAAAGCCAGAGCCGGTAGGTTGGGAAACCGATGCCGAGTGGGAACTGGAAATGCGATGTGCCAATATCACCGAGGCCACGCCATTCGATGAAGTCAGCAAGCTTATAAACGACCTATGGCAGCAATACTGCCTCGCAGCAGAACCAAAGCCAGAGGCAACGGAAGGCGGGGCGCATGAGAAGGGGTTTCAGATGCTGGTTGACGCATATATCCGAGGCGCGACTTGGTATCGGCAAAATGAAGATTTCGGAGGGCTCCTACACAAAGCCGCGCTTGACTACGCCGACTATGTGACGAGCCCCGCCACCAACGCAAAGCCGGAACAGACCGATGGGAGGGGAGAATGAGCGACGACGAACGCAGCCGCCTCGCCTATGCAATCCAAGGCATCATGGCCGATGAGCTTTGGGCCGATCCTGATTTCGATGTGAACGGCACTGGACCGGCAAGCTTCAAGATTGCTGGCCTCCTACGCTCCGAGCTAGCCAACGCCCGCAATGCGGCGCTGGAGGCAAAGGCGCTCACAGAGGCAGAAGAAGCTACCGCAACGCGCTATGCCACCGAAATTATAGAGCTCCGCGCAGAATTAGCAAAGACAGCAGCCGTGTCGTCTATACACGTTGACCGTGCGGAGGCCGCAGAAGTAGAACTGGAGAGCCGAACTAGAGAGCTTGACGAAGAGCGCGTCTCCACCCGCACCCAGTCGGAAGAGGCAAGGCGGAAGGCAATTGACGAGGCTGCAGATGTGGCGGACAGGCTAAGCAGGGAATGGGCGTCAGACGCGGAACTTTGGCATAAGGATGGCATGCTGAAAACAGCCGCCGCATCGGTGCTGCACTCTGAGGCGGCAGGAAAAATCGCCGCTGCTATCCGCGCCCTAAAAGCAGAGGGGGAGAGCCGGTGACGATTCTCGACGAAGCTATATCCCCAGCAATGGCTGTTGCCAAGCTCCAAGCTGCAGGCATACAAATCTCTGAGCGGACCTTGCGGGAACGCGCACGGGCTCTAGGCGCCTGCCGCGTTCTCGGCAAAGCCATGTTCCTCATGCCATCCGATATTGACACAATCCTCAACGCCGCGCGTCCGGAGCCCGTTTCATGCCAAACCTCTTCAAGCGAAACGGCAGCGACATCTGGCACTACGATTTCACGGTGGACGGAAAACGATACCGACCATCTTCTAAGACGACTGACAAGCGGCTCGCGGAAGACATCGCGATCAAGCACGAAGAGCGGGTCCGTCGTGCCGCTGTCCACGGCGAAGAGGCGATAGTCACCTTTCCGGAGGCTGTCGCGGAATACCTGAACGACGGGAAGGACGGGCGGTTTCTAGCGCCGCTGATCAATCACTTTCGCAAGTGGAAGGTGAAGGACATAACCGGCCCCGAGATCCGCAAGGCAGCGAAGGCGATCTATCCTGGCGCTCAGCCCGCGACATGGAACCGGCAGGTGATAACCCCGGCTCGGGCTGTCATCAACCACATAGCCGACGCCAAGGGCTGGCCGAAGATATCGGTCAAGCGGTTCAAAGAAGAGCGAAAGGCGCGACCGGCCGGAAACAAGGTATGGCTGGATGCTTTCTGCAAGGCTGCCAAGAAGCTCGGGATGCCAGAGACGGCGGCAATAGCCCGCTTCATGTTTGAGACAGCCACCCGCGTCTCCGAGGCTTGCCGCCTGACGTGGGAGCATACGGATCTACAGCTAGGCATAGCATTCTTGGAGAAGACGAAGACGGAGCCGCGCAAGGTGTTCCTGACGCGTGCCATGGTGATCGATCTGGCGAACATTCGGAGCCTTCACGAGACGTTGGTTTTCGCTGCCGCCAATCGATCGACGGTCAAGAAGCGGTTCGACAAGGTGATCAAGGAAGCTGGTCTCTCGCGCCTCACCAGCCATGAAATCGGCCGGCATGGGTTCGCCACTGAGATGATCCGGCGCAATGGCGTGGACGTGGCGACGACAGCAGATCACGGCGGCTGGAAGTCACGCCGGTTGCTGATGGAGACCTATGTGGAGGGGGATGCGGATCGAGAGGTTATCGACCGCGTTTTTGGAAAGGGAACGAAATGAAGCTCAAGGACATAATTCACGTCGAATTGAAAGACGGGAGAAAGCCGGATGCTCTGGATTATGCGGCTGCAGCCATTCTCGGTGGGACAATGGTTTTGATGTTTGCGCCCATTGTTGCCGTCGCCTACCCGCTGTCGCTTTTGAAGAAGAAACAGCCTCTAAAATGAGTGTTTTGTCACATCCATGGCACAAGGCACAGAGACAGAAAATATTCTTGACAGGAAAAGCTAACAGAAACAAATCGTTATGAGAGGCCGAAGGGAAATATTAAACTCCCTTAGCAGGGGAGCGCCTTCGACCACTCGGCCACCTCTCCGGTGGGAGCCTGATAGAGTCATTCGACAGGTGACGCAAGCGCTTTTTCGGCTTTTTCACCTGATGCCGAGGCCGCCGGCCTCAGCTCAGCAGTTGCTTGAGATCGGTAGATGCGTCCGCAATGATCGCCCTATCGGGATTGATCCCGGATTCCAGCATCTTCTTGCCGCTGACGTAGGCCCTGGCGTCATTGATGGCATCCACGGCGATGAACGCCCCATTCTTGAAATACCAGATCGAGTGGGCGCCGTCGCGCGAGCCTGGACGCAGGACTGTATCGTCATAGCCCATGTTGAAGCCGGCGATCTGCAGCTTCACGTCATACTGATCCGACCAGAACCAAGGCTTGGGATCGTATGCTTCGTTGCCGCCGGCGATGATGGCGGCGACGGCTTCTGCCTGGTCGACGGCGTTCTGCACCGATTCGAGACGGATGCGTCCGCCTTGCCACGGCAGGGCCGCACAGTCACCCGCGGCAAAAATCGACGGATCGGACGTGCGGGCGAATTCATCCACGATGATTCCGTTGGCGACCTCGAGACCCGCCTCCTTGGCGAGTTGATCGTTCGGGACGACGCCGATGCCGACAATGACGAAATCGACCTCGATCGTGGACCCGTCGGAGAGTTCGGCAGCGACAACCCTGCCTTCATGGCTGACAAGATGCTTGAGCCCGGTCTTCTCCCGGATGACAACGTCATGTGTCTCATGAATCACCCGCATGATGTCGGCCGTCTCCCTGGCAGCGACGCGCTGCAGGATTCGGTCAGCCATCTCGATCACGGTAACCTCGAGACCGCGGTGACGGGCGACAGCAGCTGCCTCAAGTCCGATATAGCCACCACCAATAATGAGGACCCGGCGACCGGGCCGCATTTCATCGGCAAGCAGATCAGCGTCACGTTTGTCACGCGCCACATAAACGCCCTCGAGATCCCCGCCGATCGACGCAGGCAGTGCGCGCGGCGTGGAGCCGGTCGTCAACGCCAGCGTGCCGTAGTCGAGCGCTGAACCGTCCTGTAGCAGGACCTGCTTCTTGTCACGCACGATCTGCTCCGCCCACGTGGAAAGCCTGATCTCGACATTGTTGTCGGGGTACCAGTGTTCCGGCCGGAACAGCAGTCGATCGAAGGTCATCTCGCCAAGCAGGTACTTCTTCGTGAGTGGCGGCCGCTGGTAGGGCAGCGCGTCTTCCGCACCGATGATGGTGATTGGGCGCATATCCTTGAGCGCACGCAGTTTCGCGGCCAATGCAAAGCCCGCCTGCCCCGCGCCGATGATCACCAGTCTGTCCGTCACGTTTTCACTCCCAGCATGCAGCCGCGCGTTCCAGAAAAGGGGTATCCCCTGCCTCCAGCGCCGTCAACCGGAAGCGGACAGACCTCAATCGATCTCGATCCAGCGGCGCTCGTGGAATGACTGTGCCATGGCGTGAACGGACTTCTCTATCCTAAGACCGTCTTCGAATGTCACGATCGACGACGGCTCACCGGAAATTGCGCGGATCAGTTCGCGGCATTCGATGATTTTCAGATCGTTGAAGCCGAGCCCGTGGCCAGGCGCCGGGATGAAGCGATCGTAGGGCAGATGCGCCGGGCCGGCGAGTATCTTGCGGAAGCCCTGCTCCGAGCCGCGCCCTTCTGCCTGATAGAGTTCTAATTCGTTCATGCGCTCTTGATCGTAAGTAATGGCGCCATTCGAGCCGAAGATCTGCAGCGCGATTCGCCCTTTCCGCCCCCAAGCGGCGCGGTTTGCCATCAGCACCGCAGAGATCCCACCGCCAAGTCGCATCAGGACATTGGCCGCATCGTGATTCTCGACTTCGCGGCGACCGCCTTCCTTCAACGGCCGGCTGGCGTAGGGCTTTACCATGTCGGTGATGACAGCCTCAACGTGACCGAACAGATACCAGAGCAGCGACAGCGGGTGCACGGCGAAATCATCAAGCGCGCCGTAGCCGGCGGAAAGCTCGCTCTTCCAATAGAAGAAGACATCGGGATCGGCCATGAAGTCCTCGTCCATCTCGACGCGGATGTGATTGACCGCACCGATCGCCCCCTCCTCGATCAGTGCCTTGATATGCCGCATGACGGGGTTCTGGATATAATTGTAGCCGAGAACGGCGACCTTGCCCGCGCCCCTTGCCGTCTTCAGCATGCGTTCGGCATCGGCATAAGCCGGCGCCATCGGCTTCTCGCACCAGACATGCTTCCCCGCTTCGAGCGCGGCAATCGCCATCTCGGCGTGGAACTGGTTCGGCGTGGTGACGGAAACGACATCAACTTCGGGATCGGCGATCAGCCTGCGCCAATCGGCGGTTGCCTTTTCGAAGCCGAACTCGGAGGCGCGCTTCTCGGCAAGCTCGGCATTGGCTTCGGCCAGATGGACCAGGCGCGGGCGTTCGACGTCGCCGAATACGGTCTTGACCGCATTCCATGCGAGTGCGTGGCACTTGCCCATATAGCCAGTGCCGATCAGGCCGATTCCCAGTGCTTTCATTGTATCTCCTCCAGATGTCGGGCGGATTTTTGGAATATTTAGATCATTTTGACAAGCGGCCTTTCTCGCGCACTTTTGCCGCCCGGCTCCAAAAAACTGTTCAAAACACTTGGATTTCAATAGAATAAAAACAATTGGGCTCCCGAATGAAAATCATCTATGCTCATAAATATGGAATGTTTATTTCGTTCAATGGACAGCGTGCATGGACAGTGACAGCAAAACACCCGCCAGGGTTCCTCGCGACTTCGAGAGCTTGCGCAGCATCATCATCGAACGGAAAGCAAACATGCCGAAGCGGCTTGCGCAGGTCGCAGCTTTCGCACTCGGCAACCCGGACGAAATCGCCTTCGGCACGACGGCAAGCATCGCTGCGGCATCCGACGTGCAACCGTCGACCCTGGTGCGTCTGGCCCATCATCTTGGCTACGAGGGCTTTTCGGACCTGCAGAGCATCTTTCGCGAACGCCTGCGTGACCGAACGCTGACATATGAAGAGCGACTGGTGACGCTGGAGCAGGCAAGCGGCGAGGACGAGGACGCCAACCTGCTTTCGGGTTTCATTTCGGCTGCGAGCCAATCGGTCAACCGGCTGGCGGCTACCGTCCAGACGGATACGTTTACCAAGGCAGTCGATATCCTCGCGGCTGCCGAGACGATTTACCTGATCGCCAAGCGACGCTCTTATCCGCTGACGGCGCATATGACCTACGCCTTCTCGAAGCTGAACATTCGGCACCAGATCGTCGCATCGCCAAATGGCGTCGATCCGGAAATGGTGCAGTTCGCGACGGGGAAGGATGCAGCAATCGCAGCGAGCTTCTCTCCCTATGCCGCCGACAGCCTCAGCCAGGCGGAAGCGTTGGCGGATCGTGGCGTGCCTGTCGTTGCCATCACCGATTCGGCCTTTTCGCCCCTCGCCGCCTGCGCCACCTGCTGGTTCGAGGTGGCGGAGGCAGACTTTGCCGGCTTCCGCTCGCTTTCCGCTTCGATGGCCCTGACAATGGCAATTCCGGTGGCGATCGCCGAGCGGCGGCGCAAGCGAGCCCACGCAAAATCGACTAAATGAAAAATGGAACAAATATTCCGAATTGACAACAATACGGAACCGATGTTTCATTGCTCGCAATCAGCAGGCGTCAAGCCGTAGCCAAAAATCTAGCGGGAGGACATCATGGCACAACCGAACCCGGGCTCGCAGCCAGAACCGTCGCTTGACGTGATCACGATCGGGCGTTCCTCGGTCGACCTCTATGGGCAACAGATCGGCTCGCGCCTTGAGGATATCGGTTCTTTTGCCAAGTCTGTCGGCGGTTGCCCTGCGAACATCGCCATCGGGACAGCCCGTCTCGGGCTCAAGTCGGGCCTGATCACCCGCGTCGGCGACGAGCAGATGGGCCGGTTCATCATTGAGCAATCTGCGCGCGAAGGGGTCGAGACGAAAGGCATCAAGACCGACAAGGAGCGCCTGACGGCGCTGGTGCTCCTCGCCGTCGAAGCCGAAGGCGTATCGCCGATGATCTTCTATCGCGCGGACTGTGCCGACATGGCGCTCGATGAAGGTGATATCGACGAAAGCTTCATCAAGTCGTCGCGCGCCGTGCTGGTGTCGGGCACGCATTTTTCCCGGCCGAACACGGAAGCCGCACAGCGCAAGGCCATCCGCATCGCCAAGGCCAATGGCCGAAAGGTAATCTTCGACATTGATTATCGGCCGAATCTCTGGGGCCTCGCAGGCCATGCCGAGGGCTTTGAGCGCTATGTGAAGTCGGACCGTGTCTCCTCCAAGATGAAGGAAACGCTTCCAGACTGCGACCTGATTGTCGGAACGGAAGAGGAAATCCTGATTGCGTCAGGCGCCGACGACGTCCTTGGCGCACTCAAGGAAATTCGCCGCCTGTCGCCGGCAACGATCGTCCTCAAGCGCGGTGCGATGGGTTGCATCGTCTATGACGGTCCGATCAGCGACAATCTGGAAGACGGCATCGTCGGCGAAGGCTTCCCCATCGAGGTGTTCAACGTGCTCGGCGCCGGCGACGCCTTCATGTCAGGCCTGCTGCGCGGCTGGCTGAAGAACGAGCCGCTGAAGACCTGCGCCACCTGGGCCAACGCCTGCGGCGCCTTCGCCGTCTCCCGCCTGCTCTGCTCGCCGGAATATCCGACCTGGGCGGAGCTCGACTACTTTCTGAAGCACGGCAGCAAGCATCGCGCGCTGCGCAAGGACGAAGCGATCAATCACATTCACTGGGCCTCGACGCGCAAGGGCGACATTCCGCTTCTCATGGCGCTTGCCATCGACCACCGGTCGCAGCTCACCAGCGTGTGCGACGAACTCGGCGTAGATTACAAGAAGATCGTCGCCTTCAAGCGCCTTGCGGTAGAAGCCGCCGCCCGTGTCGCGGATGGCCGCAACGGTTACGGCATGCTGATCGACGAGCGCTTCGGACGCGACGCCTTCTTCGATGCGGCAACCAAGAACTTCGCATGGATCGGTCGCCCGGTGGAATTGCCGGGTTCCAAACCGCTTCGCTTCGAGTTCAGCCAGGACATCGGCTCGCAGCTTGCGGAATGGCCTCTCGATCATTGCATCAAGTGCCTGTGCTTCTACCATCCGGACGATCCGGCAGCCCTGAAGACCGAGCAGCAGGAAAAGCTGCGGACGCTCTTTGAAGCCGCCCGCAAGGTTGGCCGCGAATTGCTCGTCGAAATCATCGCAAGCAAGAACGGACCGCTGACCGATGATGCGATCTCGACGGCGCTGGAAGAACTCTATGCGCTCGGCATCAAACCGGATTGGTGGAAGCTCGAGCCTCAAGCTTCGACGGCCGCCTGGAAGAAAATCGATGCCGTGATCGCCAAGAACGACCCCTGGTGCCGCGGCATCGTGTTGCTCGGCCTTGAAGCGCCGGCCAACGAGCTGGTGAAAGGCTTCGAGGCGACGCTGGCAGCTCCTTCCGTGAAGGGATTCGCCGTCGGCCGCACGATTTTTGCCGAGGCAGCCCGCGGCTGGCTTTCCGGCAAGTTGAATGATGAAGAAGCGATCGCAGATATGGCCGGACGCTTCCGCCAATTGACCGAGGCCTGGTTGAAAACCCGCGGCCTACATTAATTAGAGCATTTGGGAGGTGCCCCATGGGCAAGACTGTACGATTGACGATGGCGCAGGCCGTTGCGCATTTTCTCAAGAAGCAGATGACAGTAGTCGACGGGAAGAAGGTGCCGATCTTCGGCGGCGTCTGGGCGATCTTCGGGCACGGCAACGTCGCCGGCATCGGCGAGGCCCTATACCAAGTGCGTGGCGAATTGCCGACCTATCGCGCCCATAACGAACAGGGCATGGCCCATGCGGCGATTGCCTATGCCAAGGCGAATTTCCGCCAACGCTTCATGGCCTGCACGACCTCGATCGGCCCCGGTGCACTCAACATGGTGACGGCCGCCGGTGTCGCCCACGTCAACCGCATTCCGGTTCTCTTCCTGCCGGGCGACGTCTTTGCCAACCGTGCACCGGATCCGGTGCTGCAGCAGATCGAGGATTTTGGCGACGGCACCGTTTCAGCCAACGACGCTTTCCGCCCAGTCTCCCGCTATTTCGATCGCATCACGCGCCCCGAGCAGATCATCTCGGCGCTGAAGCGTGCCATGCAGGTGCTGACTGATCCGCTCGATTGCGGCCCAGTTACGCTGTCGCTGTGCCAGGACGTGCAGGCGGAAGCCTTCGATTATCCCGAAAGCTTCTTCCAGGAGCGCGTCTGGACCATGCGCCGTCCGCGCCCGGATGCCGATGAGTTGGCGAACGCTATCGCTCTCATCAAGAAATCCGAAAAGCCGGTCATCATCGCGGGCGGTGGCGTGCTTTACTCCCAAGCAACCAAGGAACTGACGGCATTTGCGGAGGAACACCGGATCCCCGTCGTGGTCACGCAGGCCGGAAAGTCGGCGATCGACGAGCGGCACCCGCTGGCGCTTGGCTCGGTCGGTGTCACAGGGACATCGGCGGCCAATGCGATTGCAACGGAAACAGATCTGATCATCGCTGTCGGCACTCGCTGCCAGGATTTCACGACCGGCTCCTGGGCACTGTTTCAGAACGAGAAGCTGAAAATTCTCGGCGTGAACATTGCCGCCTACGATGCCGCAAAGCACGACGGCCAGACATTGGTGGCCGATGCGCGCGAAGGTCTGAAGGCGGTCTCGAGCGGGCTTACCGGCTGGAAAGCACCGACCGTGCTGGCGGAAAAGGCCGAACGGGAAAAGAAGGTCTGGGTGGAGGCGGCCGCCAAGGCGATGGCGAGCACCAATGCCGCCCTGCCCTCCGACGCCCAGGTGATCGGCGCCGTTACGCGCACGATCGACCTCGAAAAGGCAATCGGCCTTTGCGCCGCCGGCGGTCTGCCGGGCGAGATGCATAAGCTCTGGCCGGCGACGGCACCCGGCAGCTACCACATGGAATACGGCTTCTCCTGCATGGGCTACGAGATCGCCGGCGGCCTTGGCGCCAAGATGGCGCAGCCCGAGAAGGAAGTCTTCGTCCTCGTCGGCGACGGCTCCTACATGATGCAGAATTCCGAGCTCGCGACGTCGGTCATGCTCGGCCTGAAGCTCAACATCGTCGTGCTCGACAACCGTGGCTACGGCTGCATCAACCGGCTGCAGATGGCGACCGGTGGCGCGAACTTCAACAACCTGCTGAGGGACGCGCACTACGAGGTGATGCCCGAGATCGACTTCCGGGCGCATGCTGAGAGTATGGGCGCCGTCGCGGTGAAAGTCGCATCGATCGCCGAGCTCGAGAAGGCGATCGCGGACGCAAAAAAGAACGACCGTACGTCGGTTTTCGTCATCGACACCGATCCGCTGATCACGACGGAAGCTGGGGGCTATTGGTGGGACGTTGCTGTCCCTGAAGTCAGCCCGCGTGAACAGGTCAACAAGGCGCATGCGGCTTACGTCAAGGCGCGCGCCGATCAGCGTATCGCCTAACCGGCTGTTTTAATTTTCGGAAGAGCGGTCCCGCTCTTCCAGAAATGCCTTTGAGGAGACTATTGATGAAGGCCAAACTTGGCATGTCGCCGATCGCCTGGTGGAACGACGATCTTCCTGAGCTCAGCGACGACGTATCCCTGGAAGAATGCCTGCGCCAGTCGCGCAGCGCCGGCTTCACCGGCATGGAACAGGGCCGCCGCTTTCCGAACAATCCGGCCGAGATGCTGCCGATCCTGCGCGCCGCCGACGTGACGCTCTGCGGCGGCTGGTTCTCCGGCACGCTTGTCGACGAGGACCTTTCCGCCAACAAGGAGCGCATTGCGCCGATGATCGAGCTGTTCAAAGCCGTCAACGCGCCTTGCATCGTCTATGGCGAGGTTGGCCGTTCAATTCAGGGGGACCGCTCCAAGCCGCTTGCCACCAAGCCGCGCCTCTCCGACGACGAGATGAAGGCTTATGCCCGCAAGGTCACGCAGTTTGGCGAATGGTGCGCCGAGCAGGGCATGCCGCTTTCCTATCACCACCACATGGCGGCCGTCGTCGAGACCGAGCCGGAGCTCGATGCCTTCATGCGCAATTCGGGCGAAGGCATTCCCCTTCTGCTCGACGCCGGGCACCTGGCTTTCGCCGGCGGCGACGTCTTGCGCGCCATCGATAACCACCACGCCCGCATCAACCACGTCCACGTCAAGGACATCCGCAAAGCCGTTGTCGACGGGCTCGACCGCAGCAAGCAGTCATTCCTCGATGCGGTAGCGCTCGGCGCCTTCACGGTACCCGGCGATGGCTCGCTTGATTTCGGCGCCATTGTCAAGCGGTTCGCCGGTTACGGGTATGACGGATGGTTCGTCGTCGAGGCAGAACAGGATCCGCGCAAGGCGCCGCCGCAGAAGATGGCGGAGATCGGTCACGCCGAACTGATGCGGGTGATGACGGCCGCTGGCTACACGGTGGAAACCGAAGGATTTCCGAAGGGATAACACGCCCGTTGAAGCGCCTTGATGTGGAATGAAGGACAAACGTTCATGCCGAACCTTCTCGTAAAGCCCAAGGGTGACAGCGGTCGCGTCACCCACGTCACGCCCGACACCGCCGGCTGGACTTATGTCGGCTTCGACATGCATCGGCTGAAGCCGGGTGAGACCGTCTCCGGCGCCGCAAGCGACCGTGAAGTCTGCCTCGTCTGGGTGGCCGGCAAAGGCAAGGCGACCGCCGCTGGAGAGGATTTCGGTTCGGTCGGCGGGCGCATGAGCCCATTCGAGGGTGCGCCGCACTCGCTCTATGTTCCGGCTGGCACAAGCTGGTCGGTGACGGCGGAAACCGATCTCGAACTTGCCGTCTGCTCGGCGCCTGGCGGCGGCGATTACAAGGCGAAGCTCATCCCGCCCGGCGTGCACCCGCAATTCCAGCGCGGCAAGGGCTCGAATGTTCGCCTCGTGACCAACATCATGCCCGAGGACGACAACTCCGCTCATTCGCTGCTGGTTGTCGAGGTCATCACGCCGAACGGCAATACATCCTCCTACCCTTCTCACAAGCATGATCAGGACAATCTGCCGAACGAGAGCCTGCTGGAGGAGACCTATTACCACCGCATGAACCCGCCGCAGGGCTTCGCCTTCCAACGCGTCTATACCGATGATCGGTCGCTCGATGAGGCGATGGCGGTGGAGAATGGCGACGTGACACTGGTGCCGAAGGGTTACCACCCGTGCGCCACCGTCCACGGCTATGATCTCTACTATCTTAACGTCATGGCCGGCCCGAAGCGGGTATGGAAGTTCCACAACCAGCCAGAGCACGAATGGCTGCTGAAGGCGTAGGCGAAATCACGGCGCGGCAGCGTGTTGCTGGTCCAATCCTCCATCAACTGCCGCCAACACTGCGCACACTAAGTGGCCACTTAAATCTCGAGCACGAGATGTGGGACGCCGTTCGAGGTCTTGCGCGGAGATACGCCATTGCTGTCGACCTGCGCGTTGATGCGCTGCCGGAAGGCGGAGAAGCTCTCGAAGGTCACGACATCCACCGGTTCGTCGAAGTGGATGGTGATCTTGTGGAGCCCGCCGCCCGGTTGAGCGGCAAGCGCCAGGACCTTGCCGGTGAACGGCTGGTTCAAATAGCGGCCGCGCACCAGGGAGCCTACGGAGATGGCGGCGATCGGTTCCTCGTTCGGCCGGGTGGCGAGTGCGGAGAGCGTGTTCCAATCACGCACGCCATGCTGCTGGGCAATGAGTTCCAGCGCGGCACTATGAGAGATCGCGGTGCCGCGCGCTTCCATGGCCTGGCGGAGGCGCTTGGCTTGCGATTTCAATTCTTCGATTGTCGGATATGCGGTGGTCACGGATTCAGCCTTTCGGAAGGCATGCCATTTCGACCTGTACAAGGGTGCTCGCATTGCCTGCAGTCAGCATGCACCAATTGGCTGCGACTGATCCTATCGAGTACTTCACCATGGACTTGTCGTCCGCGAGCGGCAGGCGCCTCGAGCCAAGTTCGATATGCTTGAACGGCGGCGAACTGTCAAGCGATGCCAAGCAGGCCCGTCCCTGTCTAATAACGAGCCATTTTGATCTCCAGACAGGCATAAGCTTCGGATTGTAGGGCGTCATTCAGAAGTTGTCAGCAATCTTGCGCTAATCTCGAAGCGTACAACAAGCGGAGGCTACCATGGCCTTTCAGATGCACCTCGACACAGAGCAGCCCGAGCAGGCTTACCGGGAGTTTTCGCTCGACCGCCCCGGAAAGATCATCTTCGTTGGGCATCACCTCAGCACGGGAACGCAGGTCCGCTGCCTGATCCGCACGATCACGCTTGCCGGCGCGGTGCTGGAGGTCAATCCGAGCCTCGAGGTCCCGAACCACTTCTTCCTCGAAATCCTCGGCATCCACGACGAGATCGGCTCGACGGTGGTCAAGCGCGAGGGCGACCTCGTGACGATCAGCTTCAACATGCTGATCAACCCGGAATTCCTGCATCACGTCTTAAGGCTGAATTTCGAATCTTAGCCTCGATGTATTGCTCTTGCATCTTGTCTGCGAAACCGCCGCTTCCCTGGTGGCGGTGCGCCGCGGCCGTAGGAGGTTGCGTCAAGAAGCTAGGTGCCGCTCTATTTGGTCGACCGGCAGATTAATGTAATCCTTCGGCACCTCAGCCGAAACTGCAGCCTGAACATCGGCCGATAGGTTGGCTCGCAGCGTACCGAGCGCCTTTGGCGGCGCAACCAAAATGATGCGACGCGCGTTTTTTTCACGCACCAGCACCTCCATCTTTGCGGCTACCAGCTTCAGGAACTCTGCCTCGGCTTGCTCGTGCCAGTCCGTCTGCTCAACGGCACTGGCACTCTGCCCATCGGCCGCGTGCGTTCGACCCGGTTTGTCTGCGCCTATTTCGCGGTCCGGTTCGTTGGGCTGACTCAGGGTTTCTTCAACCTTGAGGTTCATCAATTCCGCATCGCCTGCGTTCCGCAGGATCAATGCCTTGGCACCATCGCAAACGACAACCCACGACTTCGACGGAACTCTGACATCAACCATTGTGATCTCCTCGCTCTGCAATTTTGAAGCGCTGTGCGCCGCCGACAATTAGGCAAACGTGCAAATCGACAAAGAGTTAGATGACATTTCGCGACAACTACGGTCCGGCGATCCATTCGCTACTCGACGCGAGAAGATGTTCGCCCCAGCTGGCCGAGCGGGCGGAAATGGCCGCATCGCTAAAATTGTATTTTCCTCGTTCACAATTGTGCAAGGCATTCGTGTGAGGCTTCAATTGAAGAGGACCGGGATTACCTTGGTTCAGGGAAACGCGGAATGTCGATGCTTCGTGCCACACACCTTGCAACCGTGAAATCCGCGGTTTACGAGACGCGCTGGGAAAAATTCAACGTAAGGCGCCCCGCCCGGATCGTTGCGGTTCGGCCCTGTCTTACCGGCATCTCCGTCCGGAGTGCGGAGATCGTCGATATCTCGCAGGGTGGCGCTACGTTTGTCGTGTCATCCACCGCGGGCCTGCCAAAGCACTACTACCTTAACATTCTCGGCCTTGCCTATCGGATCGGTTGTGCGGAAACCTATCGCAACAACGAACGTATCGGCGTCCGCTTCATCAATACGATCGAGCCCGACGTGCTGCGCCGCGTATTGCGCGCCGACTTCATGATTGGCAACATGGAAGCGATCGAAGCCCGCGGAATTGTGCGGATGTAAATCGTGAATACCGGGGAATAATGTTTCTTGCCTTGGCGGCAGCGGGGCCTATTGTCGGTACGAATTTTCACAGCATCCAGGAAATTGCCCCAGCATGTCCGCCTTCTCGCGCTTCACGCCGCTTGCTAACGCCCTTCCCTCCACCGTTCCGTTCGTCGGCCCAGAAGCAATCGAGCGTCAGCGCGGCCTTCAGGTCAAGGCGCGTATCGGCGCCAACGAGAATGGCTTTGGCCCTGCCCCATCCGTACTCGCAGCCATGCGCGTCCAGGCTGGCGAGATATGGAAGTACAACGATCCTGAAAACTACGAGCTCAGGGAAGCACTTGCCAACCATCTGGGCGTCGGAATCGACTCCATCGCGATAGGGGGCGGCATCGACGAACTGCTCGGCCAGATCGTACGGCTCGTCATTGAGCCGGGCGCACCCGTCGTGACATCGCTCGGCGGCTATCCAACGTTCAATTTCCACGTTGCCGGCTTCGGCGGGCGGCTCGTGACCGTGCCCTATGCCAGCGATCGCGAAGATCTCGACGGCCTCCTCGCAGCCGTCAAACGCGAGAACGCGCCGCTGGTCTATTTCGCCAATCCGGACAATCCGATGGGAAGCTGGTGGGATGCCGACAGTGCCGTCGCCTTTGCCCGTGCGCTACCGGAAACCACGATGCTCATTCTCGACGAGGCCTACAGCGAAACCGGCCCGGTGGGATCGCTGCCCCCCATCAGCGCGCTGATCGACTTGCCGAATGTTGTGCGCACGCGCACCTTCTCGAAAGCCTATGGCCTGGCGGGCGCCAGGGTCGGCTATGTCATCTCGACATCAGGTACGGCGCGCGCATTCGACAAGATCCGCAATCATTTCGGCATGAATCGACTGGCCACGATCGCTGCACTGGCGGCACTCAAGGACCAAGCCTATCTCGCCGAGGTCGTGGCCAGCATCCACGGCGCGCGCGACCGGATCGCCGCCATCGCCAAGGCCAACAACCTCGTTCCGCTCGCCTCCGCCACAAATTTCGTTGCGATCGACGCCGGACGTGACGGCACCTATGCCCGTGCCATTGTCGATGGCCTGATGCAGCACGGCGTCTTCATTCGCATGCCCGGCGTTGCCCCGCTCAACCGCTGCATCCGCGTCAGCGTTGGACCGGAAGCTGACATGGCGCTTCTCGAGGAAGCCCTGCCGCAGGTACTCAAGACATTAGGTTAAACGCAAGGAACCGCGCCAGCCTTGTTCCTGCCGGTCGCGGTTGATGTCCTGGCATTGGCGCGTCCGAGCACCGCGCCAGCCCCCTTTTGAGGTTGTTATCGATCTTGCCCGCGCCTTTGCGGGCAAACGGTTCTCAGTGGATCGTCATCCATTCGCGGGCAGCGCGCAGCGCTTCCACGATCTGCATCTTGTCCATGCCTGCGGCAACGTCAGCCCGAAGCTCGGCGGCGCGGTCGTTGCCTTTGATCGCTGCGATGTTCAGCCACTTGTGAGCGGCGACCAGATCGACAGCGCAACCGCGGCCGGTCGCATACATCAGACCCATTTCGCAGAAGATGTCGGCGTTGTTCTCGCCACCCATGGTGGCCATTTCAGCATTGTGCATTTCAAAACGTGCCATCGGTTTATCCCTGTTTTGCCTGTTATCGACTTGCCCTGTTTTACCTCCGGAGACCTGCCGTCTATCGCGGTTCTAAGTACCCTTCGGTTCGGCGGGTTTGCCCCGCTCGTTTGATGGATCCACTATGCCGATGCGCTTTCAAAAAACGCCTAAAATGCATGATTAATTTGAGACAAACAAAGTGCAAACGCTTGGTAAAATTGGATTTTTGTTAAACATCGGATCCCTTGCGGATTAAGGATTTTCGACACAATTTTACGGAATATTCAGATCTGAAAATCAACCTTCCGTTCACCACGAAATCAGCATCAAATGCCCAGAACGGAAGATTTCGCCGCTGTCGGTCTGCAAAAACGCTCGCCTGAAGCAGTGAAAAACACATTTACGTTTACGTTCGCGTCATATATTTTCGCGCCTGGACATTAGGGAGGAACGAATGATCCGAACACTTATTCTCTCTGGCGCATTGATGTTTGCCGCCGGGGCAGCTTCTGCTGACGAACCGATCGTCGGCAACTGGAAGACAGCTGCGGGCGATACGGCCCAGATTGCATCTTGCGGCGGCAGCTACTGCATCGTGCTGAAATCCGGCAGGTATGCCGGCAAGAAGATCGGCATTCTCGCAGGAAGCGGTGTTACCTATACCGGCCAGATCACCGATCCAGCCAACGACAAAACCTATAGCGGATCCGGCAATATTTTCGGAAATTCACTGAAGATGAAAGGCTGCGTCCTCAACGTGCTCTGCAAATCGCAGACCTGGACACGCCTGTAAGAAACGGCTTTCCAAAAGGAAGCGCCCGGAAAGCCGGGCTCCGGAAAGCCGGGCGCTTTTCTGCGTCAATTGTCAGCGGGCGCGCTGCTTGAAAAGGATCTTCTGCGCTTGTCATCGGCAAGATTGCTGCGTTCGCGCTCTTCCTTGCCGATTGCCGTGCCACGGACCACGGCCGGGCGCGCCATCATCGTCTCGAACCAGCGCTTGAGGTTGGGAAACTCGTTGAGGTCCTGTCCCTGCTTCTCGTATGGAACGACCCAGCCGATGCAAGCCATGTCGGCAATCGAGTAGTCCCCGGCGAGATATTCGCGCTCTGCCAACCGCTTGTTCATCACGCCGTATAAGCGGTTCACTTCATTGGTATAGCGGTTGATGCCGTATTCGATCTTCTCCGGTGCATAACCGCGGAAGTGATGCGCCTGTCCAGCCATGGGGCCCAAGCCACCCACCTGCCAAAAGAGCCATTCCTCGATCTGGACGCGTGTGCGCTCGTCCGTCGAATAGAACTTCCCGAACTTGCGACCGAGATATTGGAGGATGGCGCCGGACTCAAACACCGAGATCGGTTCGCCGCCGGGGCCATCCGGATCGACAATTGCCGGCATACGGTTGTTCGGGGCGATCTTCGGGAATTCCGACGTGAACTGCTCCCCCTTGCCGATATTGATATACTTGACCTCGTAGGGAACGCCGAGTTCCTCGAGCATGATGCTGATCTTCCAGCCGTTGGGGGTGGGCCAGTAATAAAGCTCAATCGGTGCCGTCATGAAAATCTCCTTTGCGGGACCAAAGAGATAAGCAGCAGCCGCGCTTCAAGCTGCCCGGCTTCCTGAACGCCTGATGAACCATGATCTCAGCACCGGTTCAGCCACAACGTGGCAAAACTGTCTCAACGCTAAGGCGATACCGGGGCAAAGGCATGGATATGCTCATTTTGGCAAGACGTTTCACCATCATCACGCTGTTTGCAGCAGTCTTCGCCATCAGCTTTTCGGTTGCGGTCAACCGCAATGCCGGTGGCGGTGCGCAGTCACACTTCGGGGCCAACTATACGTGCTTCGACGCCAGCCGCCCGTTCTGCAGAACAAGCAACTGACTGGCTGCGGCGGCACATCGCTGCCCCAAAAATCTCTGCAATCCCTTTAGACGCGTCGTTTGCTTGTTAGGAACAACACCCTATAATGCCGCATGAACAAACGAATCTCTTCCCCTCTCGACATTTCGTCTCCGTCACCTTTCGCGCCGCAAACCTTTGACGATCCTGTCGAGGCAGTCGACGCGCTGACAGAACTCTACGAACGCAACACCCATTTCCTGGTTGAGAGCTTCGCAACGCTAGCCAAGGGCGCGCCAATTACATCGCGCTATCGTGCCTTCTACCCACAAGTTAGCATCGAGACGACGAGTTACGGCCACATCGATACTCGTCTGTCCTACGGGCACGTTACCGCTCCCGGCATTTACACGACGACGATTACTCGGCCGCAGCTGTTTCGGCACTATCTGAAGCAGCAGCTTGGCCTGTTGATGAGAAATCATAACGTGCCGGTCGTCGTTTCAGAATCGACGACGCCTATTCCACTGCACTTTGCGTTCGGTGAGGGTGCCCATGTCGAGGCATCCGCCGCGGCGTTCATGGACATTCCGATGCGTGATCTGTTTGACACGCCGGACCTGAACACAACGGACGACGAGATTGCCAACGGCGAATACATTCCGCCGCCAGGTGAACCTTCGCCGCTTGCCGCCTTTACGGCTCAGCGCATCGACTACTCGCTTGCCCGTCTTGCCCATTACACCGCGACCGGCGCGCAGCATTTTCAGAACTTCGTGCTGTTTACGAACTACCAATTCTACATCGACGAATTCTGCATCTGGGCACGCAAGCTGATGGCGGAAGGCGGAGATGGCTACACGGCCTTTGTCGAGCCGGGCAATATCATCACGCATGCCGGCTCCAATCAGCCCGAGACCGACGTTACGCTTTCGCGCCTCCCGCAGATGCCGGCCTACCATCTGAAAAAGAAAGGGCATGCCGGGATCACCATGATCAATATCGGCGTCGGCCCATCCAATGCCAAGACGATCACCGACCACGTGGCCGTCCTTCGCCCGCACGCCTGGCTGATGCTCGGCCACTGCGCCGGCCTGCGCAACAGCCAGCGCCTGGGTGATTATGTCCTTGCTCACGCGTACATGCGCGAAGACCACGTCCTTGACGACGATCTGCCTGTCTGGGTGCCGATCCCGGCACTGGCGGAAGTGCAGGTCGCCCTGGAGGGCGCCGTGGCAGAGATCACCGGCTACGAAGGCTTCGAGCTGAAGCGCATCATGCGCACCGGCACAGTCGGCACGATCGACAACAGGAACTGGGAGTTGCGCGACCAACGCGGCCCGGTCAAACGTCTGTCCCAGGCTCGTGCCATCGCGCTCGACATGGAATCGGCGACGATCGCCGCAAACGGCTTCCGCTTCCGCGTGCCCTACGGCACCCTGCTCTGCGTATCGGACAAGCCGTTGCATGGCGAATTGAAGCTGCCCGGCATGGCGACCGCCTTTTACAGGACGCAGGTCAACCAGCATCTGCAAATTGGTATCCGTGCGATCCAGAAACTCGCAGCAATGCCGCCGGAAGCACTGCATTCGCGCAAGCTCAGAAGCTTCTTCGAAACGGCCTTCCAATAGGCCGTTTCCCTTATTGGCGAGTGGCTGCGACCGCGCTAGTCGCAAGTTGGCGCTCATAGTGCTCGCCCGCGGCATCCAGCACCACAATCGTAACCGCAAAAAGGGCTGCGACGGCAACGAGGCGTGCGATTGTGGCCCGCATCATTGGCAGTTCCGTATCAGCCTGATAGGGCTGTTTGTTCTGTTGGCGACTTGCGCGGATGGCGTTCGCCAGCACGATCTCGAAAAAACCCATCGTCGTCACTCCATATTGTTGACGACACTTGGTCGAAGCCAGTGTGCTCGTTTCGACCCAAATTTCCGTAAAAAGATTTTTTCGCTTCCTGTCGAAATCACCCTAGGCTGAGCGTCCAATGATCGTGACAGCCAGGGAGAGCGAACGATGAAATATCTCTGCCAGGTCTGGTTCGAGCCGGCGACGCTTGAAGCCATGACCGAGGAGGAAAAAAGGAACCTCGACAGAGCGTCCCTCGCTTACGACGATGATCTGATCGCCAGCGGGCACATGATCGCCGCGCAGGCGCTGCAATCGCCAAGGAATGCCGTGACCGTCCGCGTTCGAAATGATGAAATGTCAGTGACGGACGGCCCTTTTGCAGAAACAAAAGAACAACTCGGCGGCTTCATTCTTATCGACGCAAAAGATCTGAACGATGCCATTCGCGTTGCGGCCGGTATCCCGCTTGCAAGACTAGGGTCAATCGAAGTCCGGCCGATCTACGATATTCCGGTTTATAGTTGAGGGAGACGTCATGAAATATCTCTGCCAGGTCTGGTTCGACACCGAGAAGAGCAAGCTCGTCCCGCAGGAAGAGTGGGATGTGGTCACGCAGGAATGCATCGCAAGCGACGATCACTGGCATGACCGCGGCGTCCTGCAAGTCGCTCTTGCGCTGCACGAGCCCGAATCTGCAGTTACTCTTCGAGTGAGGCAGGGCGTCACGACGGCAACCGACGGTCCCTTCGCCGAAATCAAGGAACATCTTGGTGGTTTCGTATTGATCGACGCCGCCGACATGGAAGAAGCCGAGAGGATCGCCTCGACGTTCCCCATATTGAAATACGCTTCGATCGAGATACGGCCGGCCTATTCCATCAAAGACGGGAGATAATGCGATGCGCTATGTTTGCCTGATCTACAATTCGGCCGATGTCGACGGTCGTCAGGCCCCTGCAGAAACCGAAGCTGTCGTTCGCGCGCATTTCGGCTTCGACGAAGGGTTGCGCGAACGGGGCACGCTGATTCATGCCGATGCGCTCGAAACGCCCGATAAGGCTGTCGTCCTGCGGGTGCGCAACAACGAGCTTAGCATGACTGATGGCCCTTACGTCGAGACGAAGGAGCATCTGGCCGGCCTGTATGTTATCGATGCCTCCGATATGGATGAGGCAAAGGCAATCGCCGCTGGAATTCCATGTGCGCGAATTGGCGCTGTGGAAATCCGCCCGGTGCGGATCCTGACATTGCCGGAGTAGACCTTGGAACGTCTGATCGAGGATATCTACCGATCGCAGTCTCGCCGGGTGCTTGCGACACTCATCCGTCTCCTTGGAGACTTCGACAGGGCCGAAGAAGCCCTGCACGACGCGTTTGCAGCCGCCGCGCGGACGTGGCCCCGCGATGGTGTTCCGGCAAACCCGTTCGGCTGGCTCGTTTCCGCCGGGCGATTTCGCGCGATCGACCACATCAGGCGCCGGTCGCGTTTCGATATGTCGGCGAAGGATATCGAGGAAAGTCTATACGGGTCTTTCGATGAAACGGAGATTGGCGACGTGGACCTGATCCAAGACGACATGCTCCGGTTGATCTTCACCTGCTGTCATCCGATCATACCCGCCGACGCGCAAATGGCGATGGCGCTTAGAGAGATATGCGGACTTACGACTGAAGAGATCGCCCATGCATTTCTAGTCCCCGCCCCAACTGTGGCACAGCGCATCGTACGCGCGAAGAACAAGATCCGCACAGCGAAGATTCCCTACGAGGTCCCTGAGCGCGACGAATTGCCGGAGCGGCTCGACCGGGTGCTGCATGTGATCTATCTGGTCTTCAACGAGGGATACTCCGCTTCGTCCGGCGAGGAGGTCGTCCGAGCGGATCTCACTTCGGAGGCCATCCGCCTGACACGGCTGCTCGCGCGCCTTCTGCCGCACCCCGATGTCTCGGGGCTGCTTGCACTCCTACTCCTTCAGGATTCGCGTCGCGCCGCCAGGCGGAGTTCGCAGGGAGGTCTCATTCTCCTGGCCGATCAGGATCGCGGGCTTTGGGACCGTGAAAAGATTCGCGAAGGTCTCGGGCGCCTCGACGGCGCCCTGCGGAATGGCGAGGTCGGTATCTACACGCTGCAGGCGGCCATCGCTGCGGAGCACGCGCGAGCCGAGACGCCTGAGAGTACGGATTGGCGCCGCATCGTCAGCTTCTATGATCTCCTGCTGTCGGCCCAGTGGTCGCCGATTGCCGAACTCAACAGGGCCGTCGCCGTGGCGATGGTGGAGGGAGCAGAAAGAGGTTTGCAGCTCGTTGACGCCATCCTGCAGGCAGGAGAATTGGAGAGCTATCATCTTGCGCATTCGGCCCGTGCCGATTTTCTGAGGCAATTGGGACAGAAGGCCGAGGCGATTGCAGCCTACGAGACAGCCTTGAGGCTGTGTCAACAGGCGCCAGAGCAGACATTCCTGAGAGAACGGATTTCAGAGCTTACGGCTGCGGCCGAGCGGCAGTGATATCGCAGTGCCCGTCAGTGCCGAGACGATGATCAGCAAATGCGCATTGATGCTTGCTTGCGCCAAGGCAGCAAGGGCCGTCTTCTCGCTGGATGCGCCTAGGGCAACGGCGCCGGCAGTGATCCCGGCCGGATAAGTGCCGACGCCACCCGGCGCGTGCACCGGAAGCACAGAGGAGAGCTCGCCGCCAAGCGCCCCGCCGAAACTTGCGGCCATCGGCAATACGCCCATCAGGTTGAGGGCCCAGGCGAGCACCAGAACCTTGACCAGCCAGTTGATGACGGTCATCGCCCAGGCGCGCGTGAAAGCGGCGGCATCGACAGGAAGTCCCCTCTCAACCTCAACCACCAGCTTCTGCGCTTTTACCGGCAGCATCGTGCCGGCAAGCCGCAACGAGGGTCGCCTTAGAGCAAAAGCGACTACCGGAAGTGACAGGAAGGACACCCAGACGATCCATGCAACGATGTTGTGTGGTGACGCGATCGCGAAGCCTATGCCGGCGGCAGCCAGCAAGGCGTGCAGATCAAGCAGGCGCATGACGAACAGCGCCGACGTGCCGCGCGCCAGCGGAATACCGAACTCGGTGCGCATCAACACCGGAAAGCTTGTCTCCCCCGTTCGAAACGGCAGCATGATATTCAGGAGATTGTGAATCTGCGTGACGCGAAAAAGCACCTTGAAGCGGCCCGCAGTTTCTCTCGGAAAATAATCGTAGATGCGCCAGGTCCTGAGAAAGTAGGTGCTGGTCAGAAGTGCGAGAGCGGCGATAATCGGGATAGCACCGACCTCGGCCCATTGTCCGAGAATGACCGGCCAGCCCCAAAACCACTGGATGAAAAGCGCGTAAGCCGCCACGATCACGATCGTCAGCAGCGTCATCCGATTGCGGATAAACCAGGATTGTCGGCTGGCAACAACCGGAAACTTCATATAGTAGGCTTTCCTGACTATCGCGGCGAATGCCGCTTTTGGCCGTGCGCCTTGTAGGAGAATTCAAACGTGCAGACAACAGTAGACCCACGTCAAGGCCTCGTGGAAGCGATGCGGCCGGTCGAATTGTCGCTCGTTGTGCCTGTCTTCAACGAGGAAGAGAGCGTCGGCCCGCTTGTCGATCGCATCTGCTTGGCCATGGTCGGCTACTCCGATCGCTGGGAGCTTATCCTGATCGACGATGGCAGCACCGATGCCACGCTGGTAAATGCGCGCAAGCACATCGGCCGCGAGGGCCTTACGCTGAGGATCGTCGAACTGCAGCGCAATTTCGGCCAGACGGCCGCGATGCAGGCAGGCATCGACGCCGCGACCGGCCGGTTGATCGCCACAATGGATGGCGATCTGCAGAACGACCCGAAAGACATTCCGTCCATGGTCGCCGAACTGGAGCGGCGTGAGCTCGATCTTTTGGTTGGCTGGCGCAGGAACCGCCAAGACGGTCTCCTGCTACGCAAGATTCCCTCATGGTGTGCCAATTACTTGATCGGACGCATTACCGGCGTGAAGCTGCACGACTATGGCTGCAGCCTGAAGATCTACCGCGCCTCGATCATCAAGCAGGTGAAGCTGATGGGCGAAATGCACCGCTTCATCCCCGCCTGGGTCGCCGGCGTCGTGCCAAGCTCGCGCATCGGCGAAATGGTCGTGACCCACCATGCCCGCCAGCACGGACAGTCCAAGTATGGCATCTCGCGTACTTTTCGCGTGATCCTCGACCTGCTTTCCGTCATGTTCTTCATGCGCTACAAGGCACGACCAGGCCATTTCTTCGGCTCACTGGGCCTCGGACTGGGTGGGATCTCCGCTCTGGTGATGCTCTATCTGTTCGTCGACAAGTTCGTCTTGGGCAATGACATCGGCACCCGCCCGATGCTGATGGTCGGCATCGTTTTCATGCTGTCCTCCGTGCAGTTGATCACGACCGGCATTCTTGCCGAGATGATTGCCCGTACCTATTATCGCGACGACACCTCGCCGAACTACATCGTCCGCCAGGTCTTCGACGGAAGTGAGAATGCGTAATCTGCTGGCTCGCAAGCCGGACGCGGTTGTCCTGCTGCTGGCGGCATATTTTGTCGTCAGCTTTGTCGTTCGCCTCCTCGTGCCAAACGGCCTGCGGGTCGATGAGTCCCAGCAGGCGTTCTTCTCGCAATGGCTTGTGGCCGGCTACGACACCCAGCCGCCGCTCTACAACTGGCTGCAGGCGATGGTGGTGTCCGGCTTCGGATTGTCGATCGCAACGATTGCCGCAACCAAGAACCTGGTGCTTTTTCTTCTTTTCCTGAGCTACTACAAGCTGGCCAAACTGGTGCTCGATGATCGCCTGTTTGCTGCCATCGCGACGCTTTCGCTGTTCACGATTCCACAGGTTTTCTGGCAGGCACAAAGGGACCTGACCCATACAGTCGCCCAGATGCTGATGATAAACCTCTTCATCTACAGCATCATCAAAACGCTGAAGGCCCCATCCCTGTTCTCCTACGCGGCAATCGGCGTCACGCTGGGACTGGGCATGCTGTCGAAGTACAACTTCACTCTCGTCGTGTTTGCAGCGCTCATTGCAGTGTTTCTGCATCCGGAGGGACAGAAGCGCCTGTTCGACCGTCGCTTCTTGCTTTCACTGGCTATCGCGGTCCTCATCTTCGCGCCGCACGGCCTTTGGCTCCTTAACAATATCGGCCTGGCCGCAACCCGCACGCTGAATACCATGGCGCAGGAAGCGCCGACCAGCGTACTCGCGAAACTGATCAAGGGGCCGACCGAGTTCTTCGGTCAGGTGCTCGTGATCATGGCGCCTCTTGTTGCGGTTTATGCAATCGTTTTCGGCAAGAAGTTCCTCCGCAGTCTGCGACCGACGACCATCTGGGCTCACTTTTTCGACACGATATTTCTGGCGA
>Ga0102591_1000357_pt1 | contig 95104 bp, 90 predicted proteins | sample AraplaCol_mCL_r2_2_FD_76860 | JGI IMG/M metagenome (GOLD analysis project Ga0102591, IMG submission 76860) | Arabidopsis root microbial communities from North Carolina, USA - plate scrape MF_Col_mCL_r2 (SPADES assembly) (version 2) | ecosystem: Host-associated > Plants > Roots > Endosphere...
GGCGCGCGATGGTGGGCTCAGACCGGTCGGAAATCGGTCGTCGAGTGCAATGGCATAAGCCCGCCTGACTGCGAGACTGACAAGTCGAGCAGAGACGAAAGTCGGTCATAGTGATCCGGTGGTCCCGCGTGGAAGGGCCATCGCTCAACGGATAAAAGGTACGCCGGGGATAACAGGCTGATGACCCCCAAGAGTCCATATCGACGGGGTTGTTTGGCACCTCGATGTCGGCTCATCGCATCCTGGGGCTGGAGCAGGTCCCAAGGGTTTGGCTGTTCGCCAATTAAAGCGGTACGTGAGCTGGGTTCAGAACGTCGTGAGACAGTTCGGTCCCTATCTGCCGTGGGTGTAGGAATATTGACAGGATCTGTCCCTAGTACGAGAGGACCGGGATGGACATATCTCTGGTGGACCTGTTGTCCTGCCAAGGGCATAGCAGGGTAGCTATATATGGAATGGATAACCGCTGAAGGCATCTAAGCGGGAAACCAACCTGAAAACGAGTATTCCCTTGAGAACCGTGGAAGACGACCACGTTGATAGGCTGGGTGTGGAAGTGCGGCAACGCATGAAGCTTACCAGTACTAATCGTTCGATTGGCTTGATCGTTCCCATTGCTCATGCTCATCTTCAGATGAGCGACGTGTTCAAAACAAAACGAGTTGGCTCGACCAACTCACCAGCTTCTCATCCGGTTTGCGTCCGCTAGACGCAAATCTTGCGCTTTGCCGACCTGGTGGTTCTGGCGGGGTGGCTGCACCCGTTCCCATTCCGAACACGGCCGTGAAACGCCCCAGCGCCGATGGTACTTCGTCTTAAGACGCGGGAGAGTAGGTCGCTGCCAGGTCTGCAAATCGCAAGATAAAATCCGGAAAACAAAGATCACCTTCTCTTCATCCCTCGGCCCAGCCGAAACACGGGCCGCCCTCAAGCGGCCCTTTTGTTTTGCTAAGCTCGGAACAGACAAACAACGGGATTTTGCCTCCGGCAAAACCCGGAATAAGCGGATAAACCGCAAAGCGGTTTACCGCGATGGCGCGGGGTGGAGCAGCCCGGTAGCTCGTCAGGCTCATAACCTGAAGGCCGCAGGTTCAAATCCTGCCCCCGCAACCAAATCAAAAAAAGCCCGCATGGAGAAATCCAGCGGGCTTTTTGACGTTTGAACCGCAGGGAACAAGCGCAAACAAAGCGAAGCGGACAGATGTAAGGGGCGGGCGCCGCAACGCGGTGAGCGAGCGTCCTTCAATCCTCATCGGGCGGAGAGGGGCGGGGGAGGTGGCGGCGTCGTCTGCTTCTATGACCGGCGTTACCCGTTTATTAAGACATACAATCGATAGTTGCCTTCATTCTTGATTCTCGCGATGGCATGAGGCTGTGCGCGCCCATTCGGCAGGCAGGTGCAGGAGCGCCGCCTTTGCCGCGGAGACCCACGCGTGACCGCCATATCGCCGACAAGCAACGTTGCCTTGGAAATCCTCAGGCGGACAACGGCCGAGGCGGAGGAGAAAGCCGGTTCTGCCGACAGCGCGAACAACATCCTCAGGGCTGCGAACGGCGTTTCAGCGGAGCCTGGCAGAGCAGCGACGCAGGCGCAGGGTGCAATCAACAACAGCATACTGGAGCTGAAGGCGAGGGCCGACGCTTTTGTCGGCACGGCGCTGGAATTGCTAAACTCCGACCGTTTCAAATCCAGCGACCCCAACGTGAAAGCAGTGCTGAAGGAAATCCTCAACGAGCAGGGTGAGATTTTCGCCGGCCGGGTCGAGGCTGAACTGCTCAACAATCCCGGTCTCAGACACGAAGAGGCCATCGCCAATGCGCTGACTGCGACGGTGCGCGGCAATCGCAGCCGTTTTGCCGAAACCGAGATCGTGCTCGGTTATAAGCTGAAAACCGCCGGCGACCAGTTGCATTATGTTGCCGATGCCGAAGGCCATAGCTCCGGTCAGTTCCTGGCGGATGCCCAGAACGAAGCGCGTATCGGTCTCGACATCGCACAAAAGGCGCGCGCCAATGCGAAGGACGATGCGGCGCTCGCGGCGGCTCTGAAGGCGGAGGAGGAAGCCGAGCGGATTTACCGGCGAACGCAGCAGTCGGTGAGTGACTGGAACGGCTATTGGACGAAGAAATTCGGCTGGCCGGAGGCCCGGTGACGGTGCGATAAGGGATCGCCGCCCGTGACGGGATAAGACGCGATGGGCGGATCGTTGGACAGGTTGCTCCGAGCTCGACCCGAGACGCGCTTTAACGGTTTGCCTTTGGGCGCTTCACGCCCCGCATCAACGATTCCCGTGTCTCGCCTTGGTATCGTTCCGGCGCAGTGATCTGCGAACGAATTCGATGCGTTGAGGATATGCCAAGCACGTAGCGCCGTTCCGCTCTGCCGCTTGCGCTCCAATATCTTGAATTGCCGCGCGCCGTGATCGCAAACCGCTGCGTATTTTTCCGCGACATGGTTCAGCTTCCGGCGTCGCTCTTGCCGTCGGAAGGACCTTGGCTTCTCAGCTTTCCGTGATCGCGGTCGGAAAGCCACACCCGCGTCTCATCGAGGATTTCCGTCGACAGGTCGGTATCGTCGGTCATCCGCGCCAGGATAAGCGCGCCGATCATGGCCGCAGAACTGCCGATTGCCGCGCGACGCTTCTCATGATCATCCGTGCCCGGCGCGATCTTGCCGAACCGGGCGAACTGGCGCTTGAGGACGTCCGTCATCTCCGACCGTGCGGAACCGGGCTGGCGGCTCACCTCCGACGCAAGGGCTGCAAGCGGGCAGCCGTGGCCGAAATCGTCCCGATGCTCCGGCGAAAGATAACGTCGGGCGACGGATGCAAGATCCACCGTTAGCGGCTCGGTTTCTCCCTGCAGACCGGCCAATGTCTGCGCGATCAGATCCTCCTTCGACTTGAAGTAGCCGTAGAAGCCGCCATGGGTGAGGCCTGCCGCCTTCATGACATCAGTAACGGTGACGGATTCGAAGCCGCGCTCCCGGAACAGCTGTCCCGCCGCCTCCAGAATTGTCTTCTTGTTCTCTTCGACCTGCTTCCGGCTCACGCGCATCATCGTCTCCTGAAATTTCGATTGACAATATACATGATAGTCATCATATATCCAAATACATGATGGTGATCATGAATAAACTGAAGGAGCCCAGTCGATGAGCAGGAAGCCAGTAGTCCTTGTAACGGGTGCCTCGACCGGCATTGGCGCCGTCTATGCGGAGCGATTTGCCCGTCGCGGTCATGATCTCGTTCTGGTCGCGCGCAATGCGGCGCGGCTCGACGCGCTCGCTGAGCGCCTCAAGAACGAAACCGGCGTGGCGGTGGATGTGGTCCCGGCGGACCTGACCGACGCACAGGACCTCGCGAAGGTCGAGCAGCGGCTGCGCGAAGACCGGAGCATCGGCGTGCTGGTTAACAATGCCGGGACGTCTATCCCCCGAGGCTTTCTTCAGCAGCAGAGCGAGGACATCTCGAAGCTGATCGCGCTCAACGTAACGGCAGTCACCAGGCTCGCGCATGCGGCAGCTCCGGGGTTTGCGGAGAGAGGCGAGGGGGCGATCATCAACATCGCGTCGGTCGTCGGGCTTGCACCGGAGATGGGCGCAACCGTCTACGGCGCGACCAAGGCCTTCGTGCTGTTCCTTTCCCAAGGCTTGAATGTCGAACTCGCCACCAAGGGCGTCTACGTTCAGGCAGTGCTGCCCGCAGCGACGCGCACCGAGATCTGGGATCATGCCGGCGTCGATGTCGAGACGCTCCCCGGTGTGATGGAGGTCGGCGATCTCGTCGATGCGGCGCTGATCGGCTACGATCGACGCGAGTTGGTAACCATCCCGCCGCTTCCGGATGCCGGCCAGTGGAACACCCTCGATACGGCACGGCAGGCAATGCTGCCTAATTTTGCACAGTCGTTGCCGGCCGAGCGCTATCGGTCCGCTGCCTGACCGGTCCACGCACGGAGCGGGCGTTTGGCGTCCGCTCCGAACGCCTGCACCTGCTGAGACGGTCGATGCTCGGGTCTTTCCGCTTGGGCACAGCAAGCCACATCGTTTCCACGGTTTGCCTCAAAGGCGTTTGCCAAGCGCCCTCAGGCTGCTTAGAAATTGAGGATCAAAAATTTCGCAAGGCCGACCACTCCGTCCCTGTGCGAAAATCCTCCCTCGAAACGATGTTGATGGTGCGAGCCGATGAAAAGATTCAATCTGGGACCAACCGACCTTTCCGTTTCCTCTGCCGTACTCGGCCTGATGCGGATTGCCGATCTCAGCGATGACGCCATAAGCCGGCTCTATGGGAAGGCACGGGACGTCGGCATCAACGTCTTCGACCATGCCGATATCTATGGCGGCGAACTGCATGCCTGCGAGCGCCGTTTCGGCGATGCGTTGCGGCTGAAGCCGACTGAGCGCGAACAGATCGTCATCCAGAGCAAGTGCGGAATCCGTCGCGGCTATTTCGATTTCTCCAAAGATCATATTCTGCAGTCGGTCGATCGATCGCTTGCGGCGCTGAAGACCGACTATCTCGATCTTCTCTTGCTGCATCGCCCGGATGCGCTGGTGGAACCGGAGGAAGTGGCGGACGCCTTCGACAAATTGCAGGCAGCTGGCAAGGTCCGGCATTTCGGCGTCTCGAACCACACCCCGCGGCAGATCGATCTTCTGAAGACCGCCGTCCGCCAACCGCTCGTCGCCAACCAGATCCAGCTCAGCATTGCGCATGCGCCTTCGGTCGCCTTCGGAATCGCCGCCAATATGGCAGGTCTCGAGCAATCGATCGATCGCGACGGGGAAGTGGTCGTCTATTCGCGCATCAACCGCATGACGTTGCAGGCCTGGTCACCGTTCCAGCAGGGTTTCTTCGGCGGCGTCTTCGTCGGCGACGAGAAGAACTTTCCGGAACTCAACCGGGTGCTGGACGAACTCGCGGGCAAGTACGGGGTATCGGCTTCCGCGATCGCCTATGCCTGGATCGCCCGCCATCCGGCCAACATTCAGGTGGTGCTTGGAACGACAAGTCCCGAGCGTTTGGCCGATATCGCGCCCGGCGCCGACATCACGCTGTCGCGCGAGGACTGGTATCGTCTCTTCACGGCAGCAGGACACGTGCTGCCGTGACCTCGTTAGGTCTGCAGACCATTGAAAAGGCCCGCTCGGATCCGAGCGGGCCTTTTATGTTTTGGGGGCGGATGCCGATGGCTTAGCTGCGCGGCTTCAGGTTTTCCGGATCGTAGAGCGGCTTGTAGCCAACGCCGACAACCTCGACCGGATAGGTCTCGGCGAAGTATTCGACGTTGAGTTTGCGGCCGACCTGGCAATGGGACCAGGGCAGATAGGCAAGCGCGATGTTCTTGCCGATCGTCGGGCCGAAGGCGATCGAGGTGGTGTAGGAACGGCGGCCCAGTTCATCGACCAGCACCTTGCCGGTTTCCGGATCCATCACCGGCAGGGTTCCGACCGGATAGCGCTTCACGCCGTTCTTGTCGGTATTCTCCGTCATGACGAGCGTGCAGAGCATGGCCGGCTGATGTTCGCGCGCCTTGTATTCGAGATGCTTGGCCTTGCCGCGGAAGTCCACGTCCTTGACCTTCGGGCGGGCAAGGTCGGCTTCGATGAGGTTGTACTGGGTAAGCAGGTCGGCGTTCTGCAGGCGCAGGCTCTTTTCCATGCGGCGCGAGTTCGCATAGGTTTCGACGCCGAAGGCCATGACGCCGGTCGAGCGCAGAGCGTCCCAGACGGCGAGACCGTCCTCGTACTTCATGTGCAGTTCCCAGCCCTGCTCGCCGACATAGGAGATGCGGAAGGCGGTGACCTTTTTGCCGGCGATCTCGATCGGCTTGATCGCGGCGAAGGCGAAGTTCTCGATGTCGAGACCCGAGGGATCGGCAACCACCTTCTTGAGCGTCTCACGGGCATTGGGACCCCAGATGCCGATGGTGATGAACTTCTCCGAGACGTCGGTGATGGTGACGTCGAGGCCGCGATCTTCGGCGACGCGGCGCATGTACTGGAAGTCGCGCGGGCCGGCGTCGGCGCCGTTCACCAGGCGGCAGCGGTCGGCCATGCGGAAGACGGTGAAGTCGGCCCGTACCATGCCCTCGTCGTCGAGGAAGTGGGTGTAGATGCCCTTGCCGATATTGCCGTCGCCACCGACCTTGGCGGCGCACAGCCATTCGAGCAGCTCGACATGATCAGGGCCTTCGATGTCGACCATATGGAAGTGCGAGAGATTGACGATGCCGCAGTCCTCGCTCATCGCCAGATGCTCGGCGTTGGAGACGCGCCAGAAATGGCGGCTGTCCCACTCGTTTTCACGTACCGGCACGCGGTCGCCATACTTCTCCAAAAGGTGCTCGTTGGCAGCGTAGCCGTGGGCGCGCTCCCAGCCGCCGAGTTCCATGAAATAGCCGCCGAGTTCCTTTTCGCGCTCGTAGAAGGGCGAGCGCTTGACGTTGCGGCCGGTGGCATAGGGTTCGCGGGTGTGCACGGCGGGGTAATAGATCTTCTGCGCCGCCTCGAAGCAGCGGCCCTCGATGAACTTTTCTTCCAGCTGGTGCGGATAGAAGCGGGAATAGTCGATCGAAGCATGGTCGATCTCGGTGCGGCCGTCTGTCATCCAGTCGGCGATCAGCTTGCCATAACCGGGGCCGTCCTTCACCCAGATGGCGACGCAGTACCACAAGCCCCGCACCTTTTGGCTCTCGCCGCAGGAGGGGCCGCCGGCGGCCGAGACCTGCAGCAGGCCGTTGAAGGAATGGCTCTCGTTGTAGCCGAGTTCGCCGAGGATCGGCGTCAGTTCCATGGCGCGCTCGAGCGGCTCGATGATCTGTTCCATCTCCAGGTCGCGCTGCGAAGGCGACAGGCGCGCCTCGTGCTTTTCAAGAATGTTGCGTGGATGGCAGAGGCGCGGATTGGTGGTCTCGTAATAGCCCCACTCGATCTGGCCGCCCTCGGTGGTCTTCGGGTCGCCGGTGTCGCGCATGTAGGCCGAGTTGCCTTGGTCACGCAAAAGCGGGAAGCCGATCTCCTTGCCGGTGCCTTCGAATTCGTTGTACGGGCCGAAGAAGGTGAGCGGATGGTCGACCGGCATGACCGGCAGGTCTTCGCCGACCATTTCAGCGATCAGGCGACCCCAGATGCCGGCGCAGACGATGACGTGGTCGGCCATGATCGTGCCGCGATGGGTGACGACGCCCTTGATGCGGCCGTTTTCGACGATCAGCGACTTTGCCGGCGTGTTGCCGAAGACCTGCAGCTTGCCGGATTTTTCCGCGGCGTCGACGAGCTTGCCGGCAACCGTTTGCGAGCGCGGGATGACGAGGCCGGCATCCGGGTCGAACATGCCGCCCATGACCTGATCTTCTTCGATCAGCGGGAACATCTTCTTGATTTCAGCCGGCGAGACATAGTGGGCGCGGGTGCCGAAGGCCTTGGCGGAGGACAGCTTGCGCTTGATCTCTTCCATCCAGACATCGTCGCCGGTGCGCGCCACTTCCAGGCCGCCGATGCGGGCGTAGTGGCCCATTTTCTCGAAGAAATCGATCGAATACTGCGTCGTCCAGACCGAGAGATAGTCGTGGCTGGTGGTGTAGCAGAAGTCCGAGGCGTGTGCGGTCGAGCCGATATCGGTCGGTACGCCCGACTTGTCGATGCCGACGATATCGTCCCAGCCGCGCTCGATCAGGTGGTGCGCGATCGAAGCACCGACGATGCCACCCAGCCCGATGATTACGACTTTCGCCTTTTGCGGAAACTCTGCCATTGATTGCGACCCTAGTTGGATTGGATGCCGGATTTTAGGGCCTGATCCGCCCCGACCAGAGCCTGTCTACGACATTCTCATCAAACTGCACGACCAGAGCCGAGCATTTTGCGGTTCGCGGAACGAGAGCTGCAGAGGCGGTCATGCCACTGATTTCGCGAGAAAAAGCGCCTCTCAGCGCCAATCTGATTTCATCTAGCATATCGCAAATGGCGACGCATCCGAATGCGTCATTGCGATCTACCTGCGTTCCAGTGATCGCGGCGTTGGCCACGAAAGATAATCCCATCGGGTAAGATTGACAGCGATGCGTGATATTAATAAGTTCGGTAACAGAACGAATTAAAAGAGGTCCCCGTGAACGACAGCTTGCGCATCTCCCGGAAGTTCTCCCAGCGCTCCGTCATGGAGGCGATCGTCCAGGGCGGTCCGATTTCGCGTGCGTCGATCTCGAAGCAGACCGGCCTTTCCAAGCAGACCATTTCGGAGATCGTCCGCGGCCTCGAAGAAGAGGGTTGGGTGCAGGAGACGGGGCGCACCAGCGGCCATGTCGGGCGCACTGCCGTCACCTACGAACTGGTGTGCGATGCCGCCTTCATCATCGCCGTCGACCTCGGTGGCACGAAGGTGCGCGTGGCGATCACCGATCTCGCCTGCCAGATCTTTGCCGAAGACACGGCGCCGACCGATCCGCGGGGCGGCCGCTTCGTCGTCGAGCAGATCGCTGCCATGGCCTTTGATGCGGCAGACCGACAGAAGATCGCTCGCGAGAAGATCCGGCTTGCGGTGGTCGGCGTTCCCGGCGCGCCCTGCAGCGAGACCGGCCGTGTGCTGCTTGCACCGAATATTGCCGGCTTCGACACGATGGATGTCGTCGGCGCCTTCGAAGAGGTGCTCGGTTTTGGAGCCATGCTCGAAAACGACGTCAATCTTGCCGTCCTTGGCGAAAACTGGCTGGGCCAGGGGCAGGGGATCGACAACCTCGCCTATGTGGCGCTGGGCACCGGCGTCGGCAGCGGCCTGATGGTCGGCGGCCATCTGGTGCGCGGCGTCAGCAATGCGGCCGGCGAAATGGGTTTCCTGCCGCTCGGCGCCGACCCGTTCGAGGCGGAATCGCTGCGCACCGGCGCCTTCGAGCGCGCGGTTGCCTCGCATGGCATGGCGGAACGTTACGCGGCGCTTTCGGGCAAGACCGTTGCCGTGCCCACCATCTTTGCCAAGGCAGAAGCGGGCGATGCGGCAGCGCTGACGGTGCTGGATGACACTGCGCGGTATCTGGCAGCCGGCGTTGCCGCGATTGCCGCGATCGCCAACCCGCAGAAGGTCATCCTGGGCGGATCCATCGGACTCCGGCCGGAAATGCTTGAGCGGGTAAAAGCCTTCCTGCCGCAGTGCTTCCCCTATCCGGTCAATGTGGAGACCGGTGAACTCGGCGCGCGCGCCGCGATCATCGGGGCGGCGGCGATCGGGCTCGGTCAGTTGCACAACACCCTGTTCGGGGTCGATGCGCCCGATGGCCGGATTTCGCTGCCGCGGGCAAACGTCAACGCGCTTCGGGAGGCGATGTGATGACGATGAATGACGGCTTGGTCGAACGTTTGCGCGCGGCGCTTGACCGCGAGACGGCGATTGATCTTTTTCGTGGCGCGATCGGGCGTGAGAGCATTACCGGCAACGAGGCGAATTTCGTCGCCTTTCTGGCCGAAACGATGCAGCGCCTTGGCCTGGAAGGCTTGAAAACGGCGGAGTTCCTGCCGGGTCGGCCGAACGTCTGGGCGGAGCGCAAGGGTCGCGGCAAGGGGCCACGCCTGCTGTTCATCGGCCATACGGATACGGTGCATGTCGACGGCTGGCGCGAGCATTGGGCCGGTACCGAGCGCGAGGATCCCTTCGCTGCACCGATCATCGATGGGGCGGTCTGGGGGCGCGGCTCGGGCGATCTGAAGGCAGGCATCTGCGCATCGCTTGCGGCGCTGTCGCTGCTCGACAAGTCCGGCGTTGCGTTGGCCGGGGACGTGGCCTTTGCCTTCGTCGGCGACGAGGAAAGCGGTCAGCCGGGGACCGGTGTCTCCGCCGGTATCAAGGATCTGGTCGAACGCATCGAGACCGGTGACATCGTCCGTCCGGACTTCGTCGTCTATGTCGAGCCGACACGGCTTTCGGTTTATCCGGCGCAGATCGGATTTTTCATCGCCGACATCACGATTACAGGCAAGTCCGCCTATTTCGGCGTACCCGAACTCGGCAAGGATGCATTGCGCGCCAGCCACGCGGCGATGTCGGCTCTCTGGAAACACTCCGACGAGATCGCCGCGCGGGCCGAGCACAAGCTGATCGGTCGCAGTTTCCTGCTGATCACCGGCCTTGCCGGCGGCGGCTACATCGCCGTGCCCGAGCGTTGCACGCTGTCGCTGATCCGCAAACTGTTGCCAGGGGAATCGCTGGACACGGCGGCGGCCGAGATCGAGGTTGCGGTGCGCTCGGCGATCACCGATCCGGAAATCACGGTCGAGTTTTCCTATCCGGCCGGCCGCGACCATGCGCTTGGCGGCACGGCGGCTGAAATCGACGAAACGGCGGGCGAAGTCGGTGCGCTATCAGCCGCCATGGCCGAAGCGATGGCTGGGCGCGGCGTCATCGAAGGCGCGCCCTTCTGGTCGGAATCGCCATTCTTCGTCAACCGCTTGGGTGTGCCTGCCGTCTATTGCGCGCCCGGCGACATCCGCAATTGCCATACCTACGAGGAACGGGTCGAGGTGGAGGAATACCTCGCCGGGGTCGTCGGATTTGCCGCCTTCATGGCGCGCTACTGCGGCGTCATGGACTGAACTGCCAAACAAGAGGGAGAACGACAATGCTTCTGAAGAAATTGATGGCTGCCGCACTCGTCAGCGGTTTCGTGCTTGCCGCAAACGCCGCCTCTGCCCAGACGGTCGGTCCGTCCGGCGAGAGCGGGACGCCGAGCGCCGATGTCGCCCTGACCGATGCCGATATCGGCGCGCTCAAGGGCAAGGGCTACAAGGCGGCGCTGCTGTGGCATACCTCGTCCGACTTCACCAACGCCGTTTCGGCCGGTGCCAAGGATGAGTTTGCCCGCGCCGGCGTCGAGATCGCGGTGACGACGGATGCCGGCTTCGACGCTGCCCGCCAGCGCAGCGATATCGAAACCGCGCTTGCCGCCAAGCCGAACGTCATCCTGGCGCTGCCGCTCGATCCGGTGACCTCGGCCGAAGCATTCCGCCAGGCAGTGACCGATGGCAGCAAGCTCGTGTTCCTCTCCAACCTGCCGAGCGGCTATAAGCAGGGCACGGACTATGCCTCGATCGTTACCGACGATCTCTTCCAGATGGGCAAGCAGGCGGCGGATGCGCTGGCCAAGGCGATCGGCGGCAAGGGCAAGGTTGGCTACATCTTCCACGATGCCAGCTACTATGTGACGAACCAGCGCGACCAGGCCTTCAAGTCGACGATCGAGAAGGACTATCCGGATATCAAGATCGTTGCCGAGCAGGGCATCTCAGACCCGGCACGTGCCGAGGAGCTGGCAAGCGCCATGCTGCTGCAGAACCCTGATCTCGACGGTATCTACGTGACCTGGGCCGAGCCTGCCGACGGCGTGCTCTCTGCCCTGCGCTCGAGCGGCAATACGAAGACCAAGATCGTCACGCTCGATCTTGCCGAACCGGTCGCGCTCGACATGGTCAAGGGCGGCAACGTCACCGCGCTTGTTGCCGACAAGGCCTATGAGCTTGGACGCGCCATGGCTGCGACCGGCCTGAAGTCGCTTCTCGGACAGCAGACGCCGGCCTTCGTCGTTGCCCCGGCTTTGACCGTCACCAAGGAAAACGTCGCGGACGGCTGGAAGCAGTCGCTCAACCGCGATGCGCCGCAGTCGGTGCTCGACGCGGCCAAGTAGTCAGGTGGCCGCCGGGAGAGAGGACGCTTCCGGCGGCGTCATTCCTAAAAGGGAGGCAGATATGCACAGGGCAGTGAAACACTTCGCGTTGCTGGCAACGGTCTTTGCCGCGACATCCGGCTTTGCCGCTGACGGCAAGACCACGGGTCCGCATGGCGAGACGCCGACGCCGGCGGGCAGCCTGACGCTGACGGCGGAGCAGGAACAGCAGATCAAGGACGGCAAGTTTACCGCAGCGCTCGTCTGGCACGAGATGAGCGAATACACCAACGCGGTCAACAGCGGTGCCCAGGACGAGTTCAAGCGCCTCGGCGTCGAGGTGGTCGCACAGACCGATGCCGGCTTTGATGCCGCCCGCCAGAAGGCGGATGTCGAGACGGTGCTTGCCAAGAAGCCCTCGATCATCCTGTCGCTGCCGGTCGACCCGGCAAGCGCCGCCGTGGTTTACGATCCGGCACGCACCGCCGGTGTGAAGCTCGCCTTCGTCGACAATTCGCCGGCCGGTTACGAACACGGCAAGGACTATGTGACGATCGTCTCGGACGACCTTTTCCAGATGGGCAACAAGGCGGCCGTTGCCATGGCGGATGCGCTCGATGGCAAGGGTAAGCTCGGCTATATCTATCATGACGCCGACTTCTACGTGACCAACCAGCGCGATGGCGCCTTCAAGTCGACGATCGAGCAGGACTATCCCGACATGAAGATCGTTGCCGAGGCCGGCATGGCCGATCCGGCCCGCAGCGAGGAAATCGCGCAAGGGATGATCACCCAGAACCCGGATCTCGACGGGATCTATGTGACCTGGGCGGAGCCGGCACTGAGCGTGCTTTCGACGCTGCGCGGCGCCGGCAACAGCCACACCAAGATCGTGACGCTCGACCTCAACGAACCGGCAGCACTCGACATGGTCAAGGGCGGCAACATCGCAGCTCTGGTCGCCGACGAAGCCTACAATATCGGTGTCACCGCAGCGCGCGCCGCGGCAGGGTCGCTGGTCGGCAAGAAGGCCGAGCCTTTCCTGGTGGTCGACTCGCTTGCCGTGACCAAGGCGACGGTCGCCGACGGCTGGAAGAAGTCTCTGAACAAGGATGTCCCCGCGACGATCGCGGATGCGATGAAGTGATGAAATGATGCCCGCTGCATGAGTAAAACATGCAGCTTTTCATAGTGCTGCGGCGACCTTTGCGCGTCTGACCAGACCCGCGGCGCCGTAGTGCAGGGGGAGCTTTCCCCCTGCTTTCGGAGGAAGAATAATGTCCAGTGCCCATTCCAGCGCGAGCGGCCAGCCGGCGAGCCTCGTCAGTCGCCTCAACCTGCAGCAATACGTCGTCTATCTCGGCTTCCTGGCGATCTTTCTGTTCTTCGCCATCGTGCTTCGCGACAGCGGGTTTCTGACGGTTCGCAACCTGTCGAACATCATGCTGCAGACAGCACCGGTGACGATCATGGCGATCGGCCTCGTCTTCGTCATGTCGGCCGGTGAGATCGATCTGTCGATCGGCTCGACAGTTGCCGTCTCGGCACTGGCGGCGGCGGTGACGATCAACGAGTACGGCCTGGTGGCTGGCGTCGTCGCCGGTATCGGCGCCGGCGTGCTGATCGGGCTCCTGAACGGCGCACTGGTCGCCTATGTCAAACTGCCGTCCTTCCTGGTGACGCTGGCGACGCTCGGGCTTTTCGCCGGCGTCTCCCGCTCGATGACGAACCTGCGCTCGATCCCCGTGACCGACAGCACCTTTACCGGCTTCTTTGGCTCGGGCTCGTTCCTCGGCGTGCCCTCGCTGATCTGGTGGACCCTCGTTGCCGTCGTCTGCGGCCATGTCATCTACCGCGAAACCCGCTTGGGCGCCCATGTGCTGGCGACCGGCGACAACAGCCGGGCAGCGAGCGTCTCCGGCATCAGCGTGCCGCGCATTCGGCTGGCCGTTCTGATGATCAGCGGCGGTCTCGCCGGCCTTGCGGGCCTGCTTTACGCCGGTCGCCTGCAGGCGGCCAAGTATACGCTTGGCGAGACCGACCTGATGACGGTGATCGCCGCCGTCATCGTCGGCGGCACGCTGCTCAACGGCGGCAAAGGCACGATCATCGGCGCGCTCGTCGGCTCGCTGATGATGGGCATGCTCAACAATGGCCTGATCCTGATGGGCCTTTCCGTATCCGACCAGATGATCGTTCGCGGTCTCATCATCCTCGCTGCGGTCGCCGTGTCGCTGCGCGAAAAGTCCCGCTGAAGGAGGATTTCATGTTTCTCGACGTTCTGCGCCGCCGCAACCCGGCATTCATCGAAGCGGCGATGAGCCTGCACCAGCAGGGCAAGCTCCCGGCCAACGCCTATGTGCTCGATCTCGACACGGTCGAGGCCAATGCGGCGATTATGAGCAACGAGGCCCGTCGCCTCGGCCTAAAGACCTTTGCGATGACCAAGCAGGTGGGCCGCTCCAGTTCCTTCTGCGAAGCGGTCAAGCGTGGTGGCATTGACCGTTCGGTTGCCGTCGACATGGCCTGTGCCCGCGCCACCCACAAGGCGGGCCTGAAGGTCGGCCATCTCGGCCACCTACAGCAGGTCGCGCGCCACGAGGCGGCTGCCGCAGCGAAAACCTTCCGGCCGGACTATTGGACGGTCTTCAACGGCGAAAAGGCTGCAGAAGCGGCGGCTGGCGCACATGCAGCCGGCTATCGGCAGGATCTGCTCGCCCGTATCCGGGCGGAAGGTGATACCTTCTACCGCGGCCATGAAGGCGGGTTCGATGCCAGCGACGTTGCCGCGGTGGCGGACCGTCTCGATGCGCTCGACGGTGGCCGCTTTGCCGGCATCACCACCTTTCCGGCGCTGCTCTTCGACCATGAAAGCCGCAAGGTGAAGCCGACACACAATCTCGCGACGCTCTCGAAAGCTGCCGAGGCGCTGGCCAAGGCCGGCCGCAACGGGATCGAGGTGAATGCGCCGGGTACGACCTCCAGCGTCATGCTTCCGGCTCTTGCCGAAGCGGGCGCGACGCAGTGCGAGCCGGGCAACGGTCTGCACGGCACCACCGCACTGCACGTGATGGAAGATCTGCCGGAACTGCCGGCGGTACTCTACCTTACCGAAGTTTCCCATCTCTCGGGCGGCAAGGCCTATTGCTTCGGCGGCGGCTTCTACATCGACCCGATCTTCCCGGATTACGACGTCAAGGCGATCGTATCGAGTGAGCCGACGACGGCTTCATCGGCGCTTCGAAGCGTCGAGGTGCCGCCGCCGTCGGCGATCGACTATTACGCGATGATCGACGCCAGCGGTGCGGCGGCGCCGAAGCCTGGCGATACGGCGGTGTTCGGCTTCCGCGGGCAGGCCTTCGTCACGCGCGCTTATGTCGTCGGCGTGTCGGGTATCTCCAAGGGCGCGCCGAAGGTGGAAACGATCGAAAACGGTTTCGGCGAAACCGCAGCCTGGCCGGTATGAGGGGCGACGTCATGAACGCGAACGTTAGTGCTGCAGCAGAGCCGGTCCTGAAGCTGAAGGACATCCGCAAGACCTTTGGCGGCGTCACCGCGATCGAGAACTTCTCGCTGGAGGTCCGTCCGGGCGAGATCGTGGCGCTCGTCGGCGACAACGGCGCCGGCAAGTCGACGCTGATCAAGATCATCTCCGGCGTTTACACGCCGACCTCGGGAACGATTACCATCGAAAACCAGACCGTGGCGATGTCGAACGCCACGATGGCGCGCGCCCATGGCATCGAGGTCGTCTATCAGGATCTGGCGCTTGCCGACCAGCAGACGGTCTATATGAACATGTTTCTTGGCCGCGAGCCGGTAAACCGTTTCGGCCTGCTCGACCGTCGCCGGATGATTTCCGAGACGGAAACTCTGGTGAAGGAACTGGATGTCCGCATCCCCTCGGCCCATGCGACGATCCGCGACCTCTCGGGCGGCCAGCGCCAGGGCGTCGCGATTGCCCGCGCCACCCATTGGGCGAGCAAGCTGATCCTGCTCGATGAGCCGACGGCAGCACTTGGCGTTGCCGAAACCGCCAAGGTCGAGGAGATCGTCGAATCGCTGAAAAGCCGCAACATCGGCGTACTGATCATCAGCCATAGCCTCGATCAGGTGTTCAAGCTCGCCGACCGCATCTGCGTTCTGCGCCGCGGCAAGCAGATCGGCATCCGTGAGACGGCCAAGACCGACAAAAACGAGATCATCGCGATGATCACCGGGCTTCAGCAACACTGAGGCGGATGAGTCCAGCGGTGCCGCCATTGGGGCGGCGCCGGTTGGCAATCATGGTGCGGCGCCGAAGAAGGTGAGGCGGGTGAACAGCACGTAGTGCGATTCCGAGACCATCAGCGCCACGAAGACCAGCACCAGCAGCGGCGGCAGCAGGATCGCGTAGATCAGCGCCAGCCGTTCCCAGGCCATGTGCATGAAGATCGCGACGATAAGCCCTGCCTTCAGTACCATGAAGATCAGGATCAGCGACCACCGGAGATAACCCTGCAGCCCGACATAGTCGACGAGGTAGGAGAAGGTGCTGAGCACGAAGAGCAGCAGCCAGACGACCAGGTAGAGGCCGATCGGGTGTTGCTGGTGCGTTTGTGCGTGGCCTTCTACTTTTGCTGCCGGTGCCGCGTGGGTGTGAACAGTCGTTTCCGTCATGGCCATGCCTCACCACAGATAGAAGAATGCGAAGATGAAGACCCAGACGAGGTCGACGAAGTGCCAGTAGAGGCCGGTGATCTCGACGATCTCGTATTGTCCTCTTCGGCTCGTGAAAAAGCCACGCCGTTCAGTGTCGAAATCGCCGCGCCAGACTTTTCGCGCGATGATCAGCAGGAAGATGACGCCGATCGTGACGTGGGTGCCGTGGAAGCCGGTGATCATGAAGAAGGTCGAGCCGAATTGGGCAGCGCCCCAAGGGTTGCCCCAGGGACGCACGCCCTCGGTGATCAGCTTCGTCCATTCGAAGGCTTGCATGCCGACAAAGGTGGCGCCGAAAAGGGCGGTCAGCAGCATCAGCAGAGCGGTCTTCTTGCGATCGCGCCGGTAACCGAAATTGACGGCCATGGCCATCGTGCCGCTTGAGGTGATCAGCACGAAGGTCATGATGGCGATCAGGATCAGCGGCACGTCCGAGCCGCCGATGTGCAGCGCGAAAACCTCGCTCGGATTGGGCCAGGGAACGGCGGTCGACATGCGCGCTGACATGTAGGCGATGAGGAAACAGCCGAAGACGAAGGTGTCGCTCAGGAGGAAGATCCACATCATCGCCTTGCCCCAGGAGACGTTCTTGAACGTCCGCTGGTCGGAGGCCCAGTCGGCGGCAAAGCCGGCAAGTCCCGCGGGGCGATGGAGCGGTTCTCGGACAGGCGAATGTGTCTCGGCGGACATGCCTTGCCTCCTTCAAGTCAAGAGGGACCGGCAGAGCTCGACGAAGTCGTTGGCCCAGCCGGAAAAGAGCGCGTAAAGCACCAGCCATACGGCCAGCATGAAATGCCAGTAGGTGGCGCAGAGCGTGATCGACAGCACGGCCCTTTCGCCCATCGGGCCGGTGCGCGTCTTGACGATGACCCGGGTAAGCGCGAACAGGCCGCCGAGGATGTGCAGGCCATGCATGCCCGAGATCATGTAGAAGAAGCTGTTGGCCGGATTGTCGGCGAGCAGGAAGCCAGCGTCGGTCAACTCCCGCCAGGCAAAGACCTGGCCGGCGAGGAAGGCGAGACCGGCGGCAAGGGCTGCGATCATCGCCGTGCGGCTCGCCTCGTCACGATGCTGTTCGGCAGTGACGCGGGCCGCATGCAGAAGCAGGCTGCCAAGCGCAAGGATGGCGGTGTTCAGCCAGAGGATCTTCGGCATCGGCGTCGACCACCAGTCGGTGGAGGCCATGCGCATGAAGTAGGCGCTGATGAAGAGAGAGAAGAGCGCGGCGACGACAGCAAGGAAGACGCCAAGGCCGATTTTTGCAGGCGGGATCGAAGGCCTACCGCGCGGACGGGGATCGTGGGCGTGGCCGACCTCCAGCCAGGGTTTCGAGAACAGCCGCTGCCGGCTGAGCCACCAGGCGGCGATCGCGAAGATCACTGCCAGGAAGACGAGGGTGACGTTCATGAGGCACCCTCCGGCGCGTGGCCTACTGAACCCGGCTCAGTCTGCGGAATGAAATCTTCCGCTGCACCCGGCACGCTGTAGTCATAGGGCCAGCGGTAGACGGCCGGCAGCTCCTTACCCCAATTGCCATGCCGCGGTGGCGTTTCCGGCGTCTGCCATTCGAGCGTCGTTGCCCGCCAGGGGTTGCCGCCGGCCTCGCGGCCGTGGCGGATGCTCCAGATGAGATTGAAGAGGAAGACGATCTGGGCGGCGCCGACGATCAGCGCCATGATGGTGATGAACTCGTTGAGCGTGTGGGCGGATGCCGGCACGAAGGCGGTCTCGCCCATCTCATAGTAGCGGCGCGGCATGCCGATCAGCCCGAGATAGTGCATCGGGAAGAAGATCAGATAGGCGCCGACGAAGGTGACCCAGAAGTGGATCTGCCCCATCGCCTGATTGAGCATGCGGCCGGTGATCTTCGGATACCAGTGATAGATTGCCCCGAAAATCACCATGATCGGCGCAACGCCCATGACCATGTGGAAATGGGCGACGACAAACATCGTGTCGGAGAGCGGCACATCGACGACGACATTGCCGAGGAACAGACCGGTCAGCCCGCCATTGACGAAGGTGACGATGAAGGCGAGCGCGAACAGCATCGGCAGCGTCAAATGGATATCGCCGCGCCAGAGCGTCAGCACCCAGTTGTAGACCTTGATCGCCGTCGGCACGGCAATGATCAGGGTGGTGGTGGCGAAGAAGAAGCCGAAATAGGGGTTCATGCCGCTGACATACATGTGGTGCGCCCAGACGATGAAGGAGAGCGCGCCGATGATGACGATCGCCCAGACCATCATGCGGTAGCCGAAGATGTTCTTGCGGGCGTGGGTGCTGATGAGATCGGAGACGATGCCGAAGGCGGGCAGGGCGACGATGTAGACCTCCGGATGGCCGAAGAACCAGAAGAGGTGCTGGAACATGATCGGGCTGCCGCCGCCATGCTGCAGCTGCTCGCCCATCTCGACGATCGCCGGCATGAAGAAGCTGGTGCCGAGCACCCGGTCGAACAGCATCATGACACAGGCGACGAAGAGGGCGGGGAAGGCGAGAAGCGCCATCACCGTCGCCGTGAAGATGCCCCAGACGGTGAGCGGCATGCGCATCAAGGTCATGCCGCGCGTGCGCCCCTGCAACACGGTGACGACATAGTTGAGGCCACCCATGGTAAAGCCGATGACGAATAGGATGAGGGAGGAGAGCATCAAGATGATGCCCCAGTCCTTGCCGCCGGGCGTGCCGGAAAGTACTGCCTGTGGCGGATAGAGCGTCCAGCCGGCGCCGGTCGGCCCGCCCGGTGCAAAGAAGCTCGCGACGAGCACGAGGACGGCCAGCAGATACAGCCAGTAGCTCAGCATGTTGGCATAGGGGAAGACCATGTCGCGCGCGCCGAGCATCAGCGGGATCAGGTAGTTGCCGAAGCCGCCGAGGAAGAGCGCAGTCAACAGATAGATCACCATGATCATGCCGTGCATGGTGATGAACTGGTAGTAGCGTTCCGCATCGATGAAGGCGAAGGCGCCGGGAAAGCCGAGCTGCAGACGCATCAGCCAGGAGAGCACGAGGGCGACCATGCCGATGGCGATCGCGGTCGAGGCATATTGCACGGCGATGATCTTCGCATCCTGGCTGAAGACATAACGCGTCCACCAGCTATGGGGATGATAGAGTTCCACGTCCTCCACTTCCGCGGGGCCAATCTCTTCGCCCGTGCCTGACCGGATATCGACCATCTGCGAGAACCTCCCAACACCGGATCATCTCGATCCAACGCCTTGAACCTGCAATTCCGCACGTCCAACAATGGAATTGCGTCTCCTCACGAGCGGGGTGCGGGCGGAAATCGCGAGCACTTTTCCTCATCCCGCTTTGGCCGTCGGGGCGCCTGTTATTGCGCCGGGGCGGCATTCACTGCCTGCGCCGTTTCTTTCGTTCCTGCCTTTGCCTGCAATTGCGAGAATGTCGTCTGTTGCGAGAGCCAGGCTTGATAATCGGCGGCACTGTCGACAACGACGGTGCCGCGCATCTGTGGGTGACCGGTGCCGCAGAGTTCGGCGCACAGCACCTCGAACGTGCCGGTGCGCGTCGGCGTCAGCCAGAAATAGGTGACCATGCCCGGCACCATGTCCATCTTGGCGCGGAACTCCGGCACGTAGAAATCATGCAGCACGTCGACCGATCGCAGCAGGATCTTGACCGGCTTGCCGACCTCCAGATGCAGTTCGCCGCCTTCGATGACGACGTCGTCGAGGGCGGCCGCATCGTTGCGGTTGAGGCCGAGCGAATTTTCCGGCGTGATGTCGCGGGTCTCCGACGTACCGAGCTTGCCGTCTGCGCCGGGCAGCCGGAAGCTCCACAACCATTGCTGGCCGACGACTTCTACCTCCGCCGCACCATCCGGCACGGTCACGAACTGGTGCCAGACGAAAAGGCCGGGGGTGAGCATGGCGGCGACGCCGAGCGTGGTGCCGCCGGCAAGCCACCCTTCGAGCTTCCTGTTTTCCGGTTCATAGGCGGCCCGGTTTCCCGGGCGATGCCGAAAACGCAGGACGCAATAGGCCATGAAAAGCACGACGGCGACGAAGACGACGCCGGTAATCCAGAAGGTGATGATGAGCGTATTGTCTATGTAATTCCAGTTGGACGCGATCGGCGTCCACCACCATGGGCTCAACAGATGGAACAACACCGAACCGACGGCCACCAAAACCAGAACAACTACCACGGCCATTTCTGTCCCTCCTCGCCGCTGGCGGCTGTGGGCATGAATACGCAATCCGTAGAGCCTTCTGCATGTTTCCGTTAATCGTCGCCGATCAAACGGCAAAACATGCAGGAATTCAAAGTTCTACAGCGACCTTTGCGCGTCTGGTCAGACACGCGGTGCTGTAGCTGCAATTATTACACGAACCTCGAACAGTCGCAATTCGCCGCCTCCGTGCGAGCAGCGGTTGCGTTTAGTCTCCGCAGGTTACTGCGAATACTGCTTGAGATAGGCGATGAGGTTGGAGATATCCGTATCATCTTTCAAACCGGCAAAGGCCATTTTCGTGCCTTTCACCTTGGTCCTTGGATTGTGCAGATAGTCGCGCAGATGCGCCTCATCCCAGACGAGTCCACCCTTGCCGGCATCGATCATCGCCGGTGAGTAGCTGAAGTCGGCATGAGTGCCTGCCGTTCGTCCGAACAGATGGTTGAGCGATGGCCCAACCTTGTTGGTGTCGCTGTCGGCCACATGACAGACGGCGCATTTCTTGAAGACGGTGGCTCCGGCGGCCGCATCGCCCTCTTGCGAAAGGGCAGCGAACGGACAGAGCATCGTTGTCGAAAAGGCAAGGGCAACAACAAGAATTCGCATGACACTTCCTCAATATCGCCGGGCGCAGGCAAGGAAGGCTATCGTCAATCTGTCGTTTTGGCGGTGCTTGCTTCTCTTAAGTTGGCGCCACGGCGGTTGATACTTGCGACACGACGACGGTACGCCTCGCTTTGTGGAAGTCAACCGGCGCAGCCGGCCGGTTTGCCGGATGCGCCTAAATTTTCGCCATGTCGCTGCCGGCGCTCAGACGCGATTGCCGTCGGCGTTGAAGAAGTGCAGCCGCTCGACCGGCAGGCGTACGGGCAGCGAGCCGGAAACGTTGAGGAACCGGCGGTCGTTGGTAAACGCCTTGAAGCCGGCACGGCCGAAGGAGAGGTGCAGGATGATGCCGAAGCCCGTCGGTTCGACCAGGTCGACATTGGCTTTCAGCGCATCCGGGCCTTCGACGCCGATCTCGACATGCTCCGGCCGGATGCCGAGCGTCGCCCTGGCGCCGTCCGTCAAGGCAGGATGCGGCTGGGCCGGAACGATGATGCCGCCTTCGGTTTCGAAGCGCGGGGCGGTGCCGTTGCGATAGGTTCCCTCGAAGAAGTTCATGCCGGGCGACCCGATGAAGCCGGCCACGAAGAGATTGGCCGGGCGGTCATAGAGATCAAGAGGGCTTCCGACCTGCTGGACGAAGCCGCCGTTCATGGCGACGATGCGATCGGCGAGCGTCATCGCCTCGATCTGGTCGTGGGTGACGTAGATCGATGTGGCGCCCAAGTCCTTGTGCAGCTTCTTGATCTCGGCGCGCATCTGTTCGCGGAGGCGCGCGTCGAGGTTCGACAACGGCTCATCGAAGAGAAACGCCTTGGGTTCGCGCACGATGGCCCGGCCCATGGCGACGCGCTGGCGCTGTCCGCCCGAAAGTGCACGGGGGCGGCGTTCGAGCAGCGGGTCGAGACCGAGCTTGGCGGCAGCGCCCGAGACGACGCTTGCGATCTTTTCCTTGGCGACCTTCCTCAGCCTCAGGCTGTAGCTCATGTTTTTGGCGACCGACATGTGCGGATAGAGCGCGTAGGACTGAAACACCATTGCGATGTCGCGGTCCTTCGGGGCCAGTTCGTTGACGCGTTTTCCGGCGATGCGGATTTCGCCCGAGGTCACGCTTTCGAGCCCGGCGATCATGCGCAGAAGCGTGGACTTGCCGCAACCTGACGGGCCGACGAGCACGACGAACTCGCCGTCGCCGATCTTCAGGTCAACATCGTGCAGGACCGGGTGGATGCCGTAGGATTTCTGGATATTGGCGATATCGATGGAAGCCATGAGAACAATCCTCAGCCTTTGACCGCGCCGGCCGTGAGGCCCTGGACGAGATAGCGTTGAATGAGCAGGAAGAAGAGGCAGGCGGGGATGAGCGCGAGCACGCCGGCGGCCATCATCTGCCCGAAGTCGACGGAGAACTTCGACACGAAGGACAGAAGCCCGACGGGGAACGTCGCCTGATCGTTGCCGGAGATCAGCATCAGCGAGAACAGTAGCTCGCTCCACGCTGCGGTGAAGACGAAGCCGAGCGTTGCGGCAATGCCGGGCAGCGTCAGCGGCAGGATGATCTGGCGGAAGGCGACGAATTGGGTGGCGCCGTCGATCATCGCGGCCTCCTCCAGATCCTTCGGGATGCCGTCGAAGAACGACTGCATCAGGAAGGTGGCAAAGGGTACGTTGAAGGCGGTGTAGACGATGACGAGGCCGGTGAGGCTGTTGGTCAGCCCGAGCGGCGAGAGGATCTTGAAGATAGGCGCCACCAGCATGACCAGCGGGAACATCTGCGTCAGGAGCATCAGCGCCACCAGCCAGTACTTGCCGCGGAAATTGAAGCGCGACAGGGCGTAGCCCGAGAGCGACGCGAGGATGGTGACGATGACGGCGGTGGAACCCGAGACGATCAGGCTGTTCTTGAAGAACACCGGAAAGGCGCTGTGGCGGAGCACGAAATCGAAGTGCTCAAGGCTGGCGCGCGAAGGCCACATTCGAATGCCTTCGGAGTAGAGCAGATCGTTGGGCGTGACGGCGACCTTCAGCAGCCAGTAGAGCGGGAAGAGCGCAAACGCGATGTAGGCAAGGATTGCCAGCCGGTGCGCGATCGTGAGGAAAAGAGGTTTGGCGCGCATCGGTTCAATCCTTGCTCAGGAGCCATTGCCGCAGGATGACGATCAGCATCGAATAGGCGAGCAGCAGCGCCAGGAGCACGAGCGCGATCGCCGAGGCGTAACCGAAATCCAGCCGCTTGAAGGCCTGGGTGAAGATGTAGCTGGCGACGATCTGGGTGCGGTCGGCCGGTCCGCCATTGGTCATGACGATGATGAGATCGGCGAAGTTGGAGATCCAGACGGTGCGCAAGAGGATGGTGATGGCGATCGTCGGCGCAAGGAAGGGGAGGGTGATCGACAGGAAACGTTGCACTGGGCCGGCGCCGTCAATGCTGGCGGCCTCGTAGAGGTCGCGGGGGATCGCCTGAAGGGCTGCTAGCAGCGTGATGGCGAAGAAGGGTATGCCCCACCAGACATTGGCGATGATCGGTCCCCACATGGCAAGCTGCGGGTCGGACAGGATGTTGTTCGGTTCGCTCATGATGCCGAGGCCGAAGAGCCAGTGCGGCAGGGGGCCGACGACCGGATTGAACAGCCAGGCCCAGTTGAGGCCGGCGAGGAAACTCGGCACCGCCCACGGGAGGAAGACGAGCGCCTGGGCGAGGCCGCGGCCGTAGAAGGGCTTGTCGAGCAGCAATGCGAGGATCAGACCGAAAACGAACTGGAAGAAGACCGAGGCACCGGTCCACCAGAGCGTATTGCGCAACGCCCGATAGAAGGCCTGGTCCTCGGACAGCGCCCGGAAATGATCAAGACCGATATAGGCGCCGGAGAACGGGTTCAGGAGCTGGATATCGCGGAAGGCGTAGGAGACGCCGAGCACCAGCGGCACCAGCATCACGGTGACGATCAGGATCAGCGCCGGCGCGCTATAGAGATAGGGTGCGGCGCCATCGGCGATGCGCTTCTTCAGCGGCGTCCTGCTTGCCGGCAGGCCGCTTTGGCGGGCGACATAGGCCATCGATCGAAATTTCCCCTGTGCGGCCGCCGGTTTTTCGGGCGTGCCTCGATTCTAGGTCGGAGCGGGAAGGGCGGAGACCGCGCACACTTCATTCCGCTCAAAGAGTTATGAGGGCCGGCGGCGGCGAACCGCCGCCGGCCAAAAGCTTACTTCTTGCTGGCGAGGAACTTCTGCTGTGCCTTGGTGAGGTAGTCGGCCCACTGGTCGGCGAGTTGCTGCGGCGTGATATCGCCGAGCAAGGCTTCCTGGGTCGTCTTGATGGCAAGCGAGTCCTTGAAGAAGGCGAATTCCTCGAGGTAGGTCGGCATCACAGTCAGGACGACGTCCTTGTCGGCAAGTTCGTCGAACCAGCCCTTGAACTGCGCGCTGGCATAGAAGGGATCCTTCTCGGCCGACTTGTGTACCGGAAGCGCCCCGGTGCGCTTGTTCCACTCGATGTTGCCTTCCGGCCCTTCGAGCGTCTCGATCAGCTTCCAGGAGAGGTCCTTGTTCTGGCTTGCCGACAGCATCGACCAGCCGGCAAAGCCGATGGTTGTGAAAGCCTTGCCGCTCGGGCCCTTCGGCATGGTGGTGACGCCGAAGTCTTCCGATTTCATGCGCTCGGCAATCGCGATCAGAGCATCCGGGTCCTGGTCGAGGAAGGCGCAGGTGCCGCTGTAGAAACCGGCGACGATTTCATTGAAGCCCCAGTTGACGCTGTCCTTCGGCGCCAGCCCCTTCTTGTAGAGATCGATCACCCAGGTGAGGCCCTTGACCCAGCCTTCGCTGTTCATGGTCGAGGTGCCGTCCTCATTGAAGAAGGTGTTGCTGCCGGCCATGGTGGCGCCGAACATCACCCAGCCGTTGAGGCCGCCCGGACCGCCGCGCAGGCAGTAGCCGGACTTACCCGGAAGCTTCGAGACGGCTTCCGACGCCTTGACGAAATCGTCCATGGTCTTTGGCGGCTCGTTGACGCCGGCTTCCGACAAGAGCTTCTTGTTGTAGAACATGGCGCGCAGATAGAAGCCGTAGGGCAGCATGTAGGCGGTGTCGTTGACGTCGCGGCCGAGTTCGAGCGCGCGTTCCGTCAGGCCGCCGGTGTGTTCCCACTTGGCGAGGTAGGGCTCGAGGCTTTCGAGCATGCCGTTGTTGGCATAGAGCGACAGCCAGGTGTCGGGCATTTCCATGACGTCAGGCAGTTCGCCGGCTGAAACCATGGTCGCGAACTTCTGGAAGGCTTCGCCCCAGGGCAGCGAGATGATCTCGACCGTCGTGCCGGGGTTGGCGGCCTCGAACTTGGCGACGATCGACTTCAGCGTCTCGGTGCGCTCGGGGCTGGTGATGACCTCGACGAGCTTCAGTTTGGTGTCGGCGAGCGCGCTTCCAGCCATGAGGCTGGCGAGAAGCGTGGCAGTGATCAGTTTCTTCATTTCTGTTCCCTCTTTTCTTCGTTGGTTTTGGTTCAAAGTGGGCGGACCGGGATCCTCATCCCGCTCCAGTCAGTCAGTCGAAGCGACGGCGAGCGCCGCTTCGAGATCGCTCCAGAGGGCCTCCGTTCCCTCCAGACCGACATGGAGCCGTACCGATCGCGGCGAGATGCCGAAGGCGGCCGCGGAATTGGGCTGGGCTTTCTGCGACAGCACGACTTCGCCCGGCACGATGAGGCTTTCATGCCCGCCCCAGGACACGCCGAGCTTGAAGAGTTCGAGATGGTCCGCGAAGCGCCTGACGTCGACGCCCTCGCGGAAGATGAAGGAGAAGAGGCCGGAGGTGCCGGAAAGGCCCGGCGGCAACGTGTTGCCAAGGCCGGGGTGGCAGACGGTCTCGACCAGCGGGTGAGCCTGCAGGCGGCGCGCGACTTCAAGCGCCGAGCGCTCGTGCGACTTCATCCGGATCGGCAAGGTACGCAGACCGCGGATCAAGAGCCAGGCGTCGAAGGGCGAAAGCTTGCCGCCGAGATAGGGATAGGCTTCGGAACGGATGCGGCCGATCAGTTCCTTCGATCCGGTGACGACGCCGGCGACGACGTCCGAGTGGCCGCCGAGATATTTCGAGGCCGAATGGATGACGAGATCGACGCCAAGCGAGATCGGCTGCTGGAAGATCGGGCTCGCCCAGCTGTTGTCGATCGCGGTGATGATGCCCTGGTCCTTCGCCAGGCGGGCAAGGGAAGCGACGTCGTGGGTGTCCATTACCCAACTCGTCGGGCTTTCCATGTAGAAGAGCTTGGCGCCGGGCAGCGCCTTGGCGACTGCTTCCTCGTCGCGGCCGTCGACATAGGTCACTTCGATCTTCATGCGCTTCAGATGCGTGCCGAACAGGCGGAAGGCATCGGGATAGACATGGTTGACGGCAACGATCCGGTCGCCCGGCTCGACGAAGGAGAGCACGGTCGAGGAGATCGCCGACATGCCGCTCGCAAAACCGATCGCGTCCTCGCCGCCTTCGAGTTTCGCCAGCATCTCCTCGAACATGCGCACAGTCGGGTTGAGGCCGCGGGTATAGATCGGCCGCACGCGCTCGCCCCGGTAGGAGGCGACCATGTCGTCATAGTCCTTGAAGGTGAAGAGCGAGGTCTGCACGATCGGCGGCACGACGGCGTCGAAGGCGTTGCCTTCGTCATGCGCGACGATCAGCGAGGCATGGTCGAACGGATCGAGGCCGTTGGTCATTTGGACATTTCCTTGATGTCTTCCTCGACGATCGCGAGGATTTTCAGCGTTTCTTCGCGCGCGGTCTCAGGGTCCTGAGCAGCGATTGCGTTGAAGAGGGTGCGGTGGAACGGGAAGGAGCGACGGGCGAAATCCGTTCGGTCGAAAGGGTGGTCCCAAAAGCGCTCGAAGGCCTCGCGCATTTGTTCGAGCAGCTGGCGAAAGAGCGGATTGTGGGTGGCGTCGTAGATCGCCAGGTGGAAGGCCAGGTCTTCCGGCCCCGACGTGCCCTTGGCGATATGCACGCGCTCCATTTCGTTGAGCCTGATTTCGATGATCTTCAGGTCTTCATCGGTTCGCCGGCGGGCGGCGACCATGTTGGCCTCGACCTCGATGCCGCGACGCACTTCGAGCGTCATCAACAGCACGTCGCGCAGGTGCGCCGCGTCGAGCGTGAGCGGCATATGGACGGTCGCGCCGGAGATCGTGCGCAAGAGATAGGTGCCGCTGCCCTTGCGCGCCTCGACGACGCCGAGTGCCTGGAAGTGGCGAATGACCTCACGGATCGTGGAGCGGCCGACGGCCAGCGCCGTCATCAGCTCGCGTTCGGCCGGCAGGCGTTCGCCGGGTTTCAGGCCCGATTGTTCGATGTAGTCAGCCAACGCGGCAATCACCTGCTGAGCCCGGTCGGCCGGGGGCAGGGGCATCAGTGCCGCTCTTGCCGGTTCATTCATTCGGCTCCCTCCCCAGAGGCCAAATTGGTCTGACATCTCACCAATATGATCAAGCCGGTTGGGGTCGTCAAGCAAGAACTGATAGACGCACAACTGTTGACCCCGCCCGCCTCAGGCGTAGACAAGGGAAGCAAGGAGCTCTGATGATGATGAAATCGGAATATCAGTTCGTGGTCGCAGCCGTGCTCGGCGCGTTCTTCGTCATGGTGGCGGCTGCAGGGGATGCCGAGGCTCAGATGCGGACGCGGAAGGGCGAGTATTACGAGGGGATCCAGCGCAGGCCCTATGGCTATTACTGGATCTGGCCACCAGTCGAGCAGCAGCAGCCCGTCTACAAGAAGCAACCCGGCAAGAAGGGGAGCGAGCTCGCGAAGCCGCGCAAGCGGCCGGTTCTATAGCCGCAGGGCCCGACGAAGAGCGCAAAGAGAAGCGGCGCCCTGGAGCGCCGCAACTTTGATCAGGCCTTCGCGACGTGAACGTCGCGGGGGAGTGAGGAGAGAACCTCCGGCCCATCCTCCCGGAGGATAACGATATCCTCGAGCCGGATGCCGAAGCGGCCGGGGAGATAGATGCCAGGCTCGATCGAGAAGACCATGCCTTCTTCGAGCACGGTTTCCGAGGTCGCGGTGATATAGGGCGGCTCGTGGCCGTCGATGCCCATGCCGTGGCCGGTGCGGTGGACGAAGTACTCGCCATAACCGGCGTCCGAAATCACCTTGCGGGCAGCAGCATCAACCTCCTTGGCGAGCACGCCCGGGCGAGCCGCCTTCAGTGCCGCCTGGACGGCCCTTTCGACGATCGTGTGGATCTGCCCGTAGCCTTCGGGCGCGCGGCCGACGATCGCCATGCGCGTAATGTCGCTCGGGAAGCCCTGCTTGCGGCCGCCGATGTCGATAACGACGGCATCGCCTTCCTCGATCACCCGCTCGCTGGCGGAGTGATGCGGGAAGGCGCCGTTGCCGCCGGCGCCGACGATCCAGAAGGCCGGTGCGGCACCTTCCGAGGCGAAGTGCCCGCGGATCTCGGCGGCCAGTTCCTTCTCGGTCATGCCCGGGCGGATCTTGGAGAATGCCGCCTGCATGGCGCGATCGGCGATGCCGGCGTTCATCTTCAGAAGCGCGTACTCGCTCTTGTCCTTGCGCATGCGGAGTGCGCCGAGCGTCGCCGGGGTGAATTCGCGCGCGGTATCGGCGGGCAGCGCATCGATCAGCAGCAGCGCAAAATCGGCGCGCATGGTTTCGTCGAGCACGACGCGACCGGGCTTTGCGGCGCCGACATCGGCAAGCGCTGCGGTCAGGGCGTCGCTCGGGCCAACGTCATCGGCCCAGTTGTGGAAGGCGATGTCGGTGTGCTCGCGCGTGCCTTCGGCGTTGAGCGCCGGCATCAGGAACGCTTCCTTCTCCGGGCCGATGAGCAGCAGGCACGGGCGTTCGTCGGGATGCGGATGGTAGCCGATCAGCCAATCCATATGCGATCCCGGCGCCAACGCGACGAGGCCGACCTTGCTTTCGGCCATCGTGCGGCGGAGTGCTGCAAAACGGCTCTTGGTGAGTTCCTTCATGGTGTTTCCAATTCTGGCTTGAGAAATCAGATGCCACAGCCGGTCATGCGGCCGTGGCCGAAGGTGAGGGGCAAAGGAGCACCGGAGATCGGCGCGTCGTCGGCTATGGGGAATGCTTGAGGCCCGCGCCTGTGCGGCGGGACTTCGATCTTTGGCTCTTCAAGCGGACACCTCCCCCTCGAATGCACGAACATGAGGCCGGGAGGCTGGTCGCTTCCCGTTGCTATGCGTCTGTATTTGCACGACTTTGGTGCTGTGGCTGAGCGTTGTCAATACGGAATTTTAGTCACACTAAAATTTGTGACGGCATCGCCTCAGGCAGCCAATCGCAGCAACCGTGCAACCGCCTGCTGGTCGAAGCCGCCGATACCCTCACGGATATCGGCAGCGACCGCGTCGGCAGCAGCGTTCTCATCGCGGCGCCTCAGCGCCTCGATTGCCTCGCGGTGGCGGTCGACCACGTAGAGTTCGGTCACGTGTTCCATGGCGATGCCGAGGATCGGGCCGAGCTGCAGCCAGACGCTCTCGATCAGCGGCATGGCGACCGCATCGGGATTGGCCGTGTAGATCATCCGGTGAAACGCCTGGTTGGCGATCAGCGCCGCCACCTTGTCACCCCGACGGATCTCCGTCTCGATGCTGTCGTCGATCGCCGTGATCTTCTCGATCTGACGTTCGGAAAGATGAGCGACGGCCCGGCGAGCCGCATGGCTTTCGAGCGCAATGCGCAACGAGATCAGTTCTTCGAAGCGGGCGGGCGTGATGTGCGGAACCACGATGCGGCGGTTTTCGAGGAACTGCAGCGCGCCGATCGAGGTCAGCTGTCTAAGCGCCTCGCGCACCGGGGTCGGGCTGCTTTCAAGCGCCTCGGCCAGGCCGCGGATGGTGACGGAGGTGCCGGGCCGGAACGCGCCGACCATGATCGCCTGGCGCAGCCGGTGAAAGGCATAGTCATGCGTGGTCATGCCGTCGGGGCGCGCAAGCGGCGGTAAGACAAGGGGTTTCAAGTGCGCATGTCCTTTTGCCCGAATAGCGATGGCTTTCTCATCAGCGAGAGCGGTGTTTGGCAAACGCCTGCATACACTTTTCCGCGCGCCGCTCTACGTCAAACGCCTGATAGCACTGCCGCTGCTTGACTCCAATTCCCGAATTATGTCAACTTTCTGAAAATGTGATCACAAAAAGAGATTTGCGATATGTCGCTCGACGCGGAAGATCCCAGCGCATTCAAGGCATGGCTCGAGCAGAACGGGCCGATCGAAAGCATCCAAGCCGTCGTCTGCGACCTCAACGGCATCATGCGGGGCAAACGCGTGCCGGTGGAGCAGGCGGGCAAGGTGCTCGGCGGCGGCATCCGCATGCCGCTCTCGATTGTCGGTGTCGACGTATGGGGCGAGGACATCATCAACAGCGAGCAGGTGTTTGCGAGCGGCGACCGCGACGGCATCTGCGGTGTCACCGGCCGCGGCGCGCTGCCCGTGAACTGGACCTCGCGGCCGAGCGCGCTGGTGCCGCTCTGGCTGCAGCTTGAGGACGGCAAGCCGTTTCTCGCCGATCCGCGCCAGGCCCTGGCGGCGGTCGTGCGGGAGTACAAGGAGCTCGGCCTTCGCCCCGTCGTCGCGACCGAGTTGGAGTTTTACCTGATCGACCCGGAGCCGGACAGCGCAGTGCCGCCGATCTCGCCCTATACCGGCAAACGTCTCGATTCCGATGCGATCCTCTCAATCGACGAACTCGACGATTTCGGCGAGTTCTTTTCCGACGTCTACAAGGAATGCGCCCGGCAGAACGTGCCGGCGGATGCGGCGATCGCCGAGAACGGCATCGGCCAGTTCGAAATCAACCTGCTCCACACCGACGACCCGCTGAAGGCGGCCGACGACGCGATCTTCTTCAAGCGCATTGTCAAAGGCGTGGCGCGCAAGCATGGGCTCGCCGCGACCTTCATGGCCAAGCCCTATGGCACCCGTTCCGGCAATGGCATGCATATCCATTTCAGCCTGCTCGACGAGGAGGGCAACAACGTCTTCAACGACGGCAGCGACGAGGGCTCGCCGATGCTGAAGAACGCCGTCGCCGGTCTACTGCGCGGCATGGCCGAGACGACGCTGCTGTTTGCGCCGCATTTCAATTCCTACCGGCGACTGCGGCCGGATACGCACGCGCCAACCGCCGTCTGCTGGGGTTACGAGAACCGCACCTCGGCCATCCGTATTCCCGGCGGCAATCCTGCCGCGCGGCGTATCGAGCACCGCGTCGCCGGTGCCGACTCCAATCCTTATCTCGTCATTGCCGCGATCCTCGGTGCTGCCTTGGTCGGCATCCGCAACAAGTGGAAGCCGCCGGCGCCGGTTTCGGGTCGGGCCTATGCAGCGGAGAAACTGCCCAAAATTCCCTCGGAATGGGGGCAAGCGGTCGACAGCTTCGAGGCAGGACCGATTGCCGCCGAAATCTTCGATCCCGTGCTGCGCTCGATGCTTATCGCCTGCAAACGCCAGGAAATCGCGGGCTTTGCCGAGCAGGTCACGGACTACGAATTCAGCGCCTATCTGGAAATCGTCTGATGCTTACCAAACAGAAATCCTATGCCGGTGACGGCAGCTACCCGACCAGCTACTACGCCGCCTCCCGCAACATCATCCGCACGCCGGTCCGGCTGCAGGGCCGGGTCGAGGCCGATGTCTGCGTCGTCGGCGCCGGCTATTCCGGTATGTCGACGGCGATCCACCTTGCCGAAAAAGGCTACAAGGTCGTCGTCATCGAGGGCGCGCAGGTCGGCTGGGGCGCTTCGGGCCGCAACGGCGGTCAGGTGGTCAACGGCCTTAATGCCAGTCTCGCGACCATCCAGCGCCGCTACGGCGAGGATGCGGCGCGCTTCATCGGCGGGCTGGTGCAGGAGGGCGGCAAGATCATCCGCCGCCTCGTCAGCCAGTACCAGATCGAATGCGACCTGAAGCCGGGCAATATCTACGCCGCCTATACGCCGGCGCATATGAAGGAGCTCGAAGCCAAGCAGGCGCTCTGGCGCAAATATGGCATGGACGACCACCAGTTGCTCGACCGTGTCGCGCTCGCCAAGCTCGTCAAGTCGGATGCCTATTGCGGCGGCATGCTGGACACGACCGGCGGCCACATGCATCCGCTCAATTTGGTACTCGGCGAGGCCCGTGCCTTCGAAAGCATTGGCGGCACGATCTACGAACAGTCGCCGGTGACACGTGTCGACCACGAGGCGGCGCGGCCGACCGTCTATACTGAAGGCGGCGAGGTTTCGGCGCGCATCGTCGTTCTCTGCGGCAATGCCTATCTCGGCGATGCCGTGCCGAAGCTCGTCTCGCGCGTTATGCCGGTTTCGACGCAGATGATCACCACGGCGCCGCTCGGCGAAGAGCTTGCCCATTCGCTGATCCCGAGCGACATGTGCGTCGAGGACGTGCGCTATATCCTCGACTATTTCAGGCTCTCGGCCGACAAGCGCATGATCTTCGGTGGCGGTACCGTCTATGGCGGAACCGATCCGGCCGACGTGGTCGCCAAGCTGAAGCCCAATCTCGAAAAGGTGTTCCCCGCGCTCAAGGGCGTGAAGATCGACTATGCCTGGAGCGGCAATTTCGCGCTCTCCTTCACCCGCGTGCCGCAGATGGGCCGGATCGGCAGCAACACCTATTTCGCCCATGGCTATAGCGGCCACGGCGTTACCGGTTCGCACCTCTTCGGCCGCACGCTCGCCGAGGCGATCGACGGCGACACTACGCGTTATGACGTCTTCGAGAAGCTGCCCTGGTATCCGTTCCCGGGCGGGCGCATGTTCCGGGCGCAGTATTCCACCATCGGTTCCTGGTGGTACCAGTTCAAGGACGCGGCCGGGCTCTAGGAACAATCCGCGCGCAGCGGCGTTTTGGCCGGGCGGACCGCCGTCTCGGCGGCGGTCAGCGGTCGATCTCGCGTCGAATGTGTTTCCGTCCTGATTGGCGATGCGATAGTATCGACCTTCTGCGGCAGGGGTCCGCCATCTCAAAGTGGGCCTTTGCGTCTCTGCCCTGTGACCGCCCGCATCTGGCGCTTGCTGAATCGGTCACCAAGGATCGCCCGCCTGTCGCTGCGGGCAAGCAAACGGGGAGCCTATCGCTCCCGATTGATTTCCTGGGAGACCTCGCGATGTTCGTGCGCTTTGGCTATGAAATCGGCATTCGTTGCCCGCAGCCGACCCCGATGATGACCTATCTTTCCGTCGTGCCGGAACGGCGCTCATGCCTGCGGCGCGAGCATGGTCCAGTCTCTTCGCCGATAGTGAAGATGGAGCAGATCACTGATCCGCATGGCAACACCTGCTTCCGGATGACTGTGCCCGAGGGCGATTTCAAGCTCTGCTATGATGCGGTGATAGAGGATGACGGCAGGCTCGACGCCACGGACCCATTGGCGGATGCGGTGCCGGTCGAGAACCTGCCCGCCGAGTGGCTGCCTTATCTTGCAGCCAGCCGCTACTGCGAAACGGACCGGCTTGGCGCGCTTGCCTGGCGTCTGTTCGGCGATGTGCCAGCCGGCTGGGAGCGCGTCCAGGCGATTTGCGATTATGTGCATGAACGCCTCGTTTTCAGCTACGGCTATGCGCAGGCGATGCGCACGGCACTCGAGGCGCATGAGGATCGCGTCGGTGTCAGCCGCGACTACGCCCATCTGGCGATCACCCTCTGTCGCTGCATGAACATGCCAGCGCGCTACGTGAACGGCTATATGGCCGATATCCCCGCGAGCGAACATCCTGCGCCGATGGATTTCAATGCCTGGTTCGAGGTCTATCTCGGCGATCGCTGGCATACGTTCGACGCCAAGAACAACCAGCGGCGGGCGGGGCGCATCGCGGTTGCCCGCGGCCGTGATGCCGCCGACATTCCGCTGATCCAGACCTTCGGCAAACATGAGCTCACCGCTTTCACCGTCTGGACCTGCGTCGAAACGGATAGCGCGCTCAAAGGCTCGCATCGCGCCTCCGACGTTTCGCTGCTCACTCCATGGTTCAGCGAAACTTGGGCGAAGCATCTTCAGGACCGCGACCGCAACCGCCATTGATGAGCGCGATGGCGGCGAACCGATTTTTTACGAATTATACGATTTGCGGAATTTAATATCTACAAACTCAATGGAAAATATAGGAGAACAAGACAGTCGATGGGCCGTGGCCCTCGCAGGAACGGAGAGACGCGATGAACGCAGCGAAACCGATGATCCAGTCCCGCTACGCACTCTACGGGACCACACCGAAACGCCGCTCACATGTTCATCTCGTTCCGCACGCAATTGCCATCGTTGCCGCCTTCTCTTTCGTCAGCGCCGTCGTGGTCGGCGCCTTCTGACGGCAGCCTCAGCTTTGCCGTGACAGATGCTCGTGCACGGCAAGCCACTCTCCTGACGATGTCCGCTCGAACACGATCGTTTCGCGCTCGTCCGCGGTTGCGGGCTCTCCATTGAATTCCAGTTCGGTCTCGACCCGGTGGGTGAAGACCGCGACATTGCCCACCGTCTGCACATTTCGCTCGCTCGACCGGCAGGCGCGCACGCGAAAACCGTCCCGTTCCTCCCAAAGCGACCACTCGGCCTCGTACTCCGCCCTGCTTTTCAGCGGTCGGTCGAGCGTGTGGAAGATGAAGGTCGCATCCGGCGCGAACGCGGAGAAATAGGCTGTCCGGTCATGCCTGGCGAAAGCGGCAACCAGCTGGTCGGCGGCCTGAAGCACCGACTGTTCGAGATCTTTCATGGGGTTCCCTCTTTATCCGGAAGCAGACTGCTCCGGTGGTCTTCGTGATGGTCAGCGCACTACAATGAGCGTCGCCAGCGGGCGGTTCTGGCGTGAGACGCGCGCTTTGAGATCGTCGAGCGACATGGTTTCGCGCTTCGCGAACTCGGTGAACATCATGTTGAGATTGTTGAAGAACATCTCGCCGACCGCCTCGGCATCGACATCAAGTGCGACGACGCCCTTGGCCTGAAGTTTGCGGATCAGCGTCGAAACCTGCTCGCATAGCCGACGATCGAGTTCGGTGTAGCGCTTGCTGAACGGGCTCTCCGGCTGCTGGATGGCGATCGCCATCGCGGTGCGCCACATCTCCTTGCTGAGATAGTAGAGCGAGTGATCGTAGTATTCGCCGATCAGCGCGTCCAAGGCGCCCATGACGGAGGCGGGCGGGTTGTCGACGATCGATCCGCCGCCGGCGAGCACTTCCTCGACTTCCATCGACACGGTCGCAAGCAGGATGTCGCCCTTGTTTTCATAGTAGTTGTAGAAGGTTCCGACCGAAATTTCGGCGCGCTCGGCAATGTCCTCGATGCGTGCGCTGTCGTAGCCGACTTCGCGAAAAAGCACGGCGGCGGCGTCGAGAATTCGCCTGTTGCGATCCGCCTTTTGCCGTGCGCGCAGCCCTGTCATTCCAGTGGTTCCCCGAATTATGAATTGGTTCAAAATTGAGATTGACTTAAAAAATGAATTCATTCAATCTTTTTTTGAAGACGCCGAAACGAGCGTCAAAACAAGAGGGCAACAGCATGATGCAGTCAGTTCGTGACGGTGCGCGCCTGCGCCGTTTTTTCTCCTCCACGGCCGCAATCGCGATCGCCGCTCTGTCGACGGTCGCGGCCCCCGCGCCGGTCTTTGCCCAGGAAGAGCTCAATGCGCTCGTCTGGTGCGACCACACCGATCCGGCGCTTCTTGAGCCGTTCGAGAAGGCCAATGACGTGAAGGTCAACGTCAAGGTTTATGAGGGTACCGGGGCAGGGCTCTCGATCCTCGACCAGTCGCAACCGGGCGACTGGGACGTGCTCGTGATCGACGGCGTCGACGTGCACCGGGCCATCGACCTCGATCTGCTTGCCGAAATGCCGGCCGATGCGTTGCCGACCGCCGACATTTTCCCGGAAGTGCGCATGGAGGCCAACAACACCAAGGACGGCAAGACCTACGCCGTCACCGAGAAGTTCGGCTACAACACGATTTCCTACGACAAGACCAAGGTCGACCCGAAGGACATGCAGGACCTTTCGGTTATCTGGTCGGATAAATACAAGGGCCGCATAGCGCTCTACGACTACTATCTGCCGATGATCGGTCTCGTCGGGCTTGGCCTCGGCAAGAAGACCGCCGATCTGAGCGACGCGGACATGCCGGCGATCAAGGAAAAGCTCGCGGCAATGCGGGCCGTTTCCAAGCAGGTGAGCGACGTCGTCTCCTCGCAGACAGCGCTTGCGACCGGCGAAGTCGACATTCTCGTCGGCGGCGGCGAATGGATCACCGCTGTTCTCTCGGCCGACAAGCCCAGCCTCGACTGGACCATCCCCGAGCAGGGCGCTGTGCGCTGGGCGCAGTCGATCGGCGTGATGAAGGATTCGACCAAGCAGGAGCTGGCGCTGAAGTTCGTGCAGTACATCGTGAGCCCCGAGGGCCAGGCGCGGCTTGCGACCTCTTCCTGCTACTGGGCGATGCCGGCCAATGCCAAGGCGGGTGAACACCTGACCGACCAGCAGAAGGCGGCACTGCGCTTCGACCAGCAGGCCGAATATCTGAAGAAGACGCAGCTCTATCCGATCCCGTCGGCCGAGCTCGACCAGCAGTTCCAGGACGCCTGGACGGAAATGCTGCAGCAGTAATGAAAGCAGCGGGCGCGATGTGTCGCGCCCGCCCTTCTTCTTCGCTCGCCGAAATCCTTTGATCTGGGACGGTAATGGCAGACACCGCTTTGACATCAGCGACAGCGCTTGAAGACGCCGACCGGCGCAAGGCCTGGGGCTTCGTTGCTCCAGCGCTTCTGTGGACCGTCGCCTTCTTCGTCGTGCCCTTCGCCTTCATGGCGGCCATGAGCCTCTGGAAGCGGGAGGGGCGGGACATCGTCCATGCCTGGAACTTCGACAACTACGTCCGCTTCTTCTCCGAAAACGCGCTGTTCCGGGGGCTCGTCAACTCGCTCGAGATCACCGTTATCGTCACGGTGATCTCGGTGCTGCTCGCCTATCCGCTCGCCTGGATCATCGCCGAGCGCGTGCCGAAGCGGCTGCAGCGCATGGCGCTGATCTTGGCGATCCTGCCGTTCTGGACCTCCTATGTGGTGCGCTCCTATTCCTGGCTGCTGGTGTTATCGAAGAACGGCGTGATCAATCAGGTCTTCATGAGCATCGGCCTTATCTCCGAGCCGCTGGAGCTGGCGAGCACGCGCACGGCCACGGTCATCGGCTTCGTGCACTTCTTCGTCATGCTTTTGACGCTGACGATCTATTCCAACCTGATCCAGCTTTCGCCAAACTACCGCCGCGCGGCCGCAGACCTCGGCGCCAATGCCTTCCAGACCTTCTGGCATGTGGTGCTGCCCTTGACGCTGCCCGGTATCATGACCGGCGCTTTCCTTACCTTCGTGCTTTGCATCGGCGACTATGTCACGCCGCAGATCCTCGGCGGCAACAACGAGTTGGTGCTGCCGCAGATCATCATGCTGCAGCTCGGGCGCCGGGCGGATTTCCCGATGGCAGCGGCGCTGTCGATCGTGCTGATGCTCGCCGTCACCGTCGCCTATCTCGCCTGCGCTCGCTGGCTGAAGATCGAGAGGGCCTGACGATGCTGCGCCAGATCTCCGCAAGCGTGCTCTCCTGGACCTATCTCGTCCTCGTCTATGCCTTCATCTTCCTGCCGGTTGCCGTATTGGTGCTGTTCTCGTTCCAGGATGGTCGCCTGCCGGTGCCGCCGTTCAACGGCTTTTCGCTGCAATGGTACGAGGCGGTTTTCGCCGACCGCAAGCTGATGGCAGCGCTTGGTAACTCGATGGTCGTGGCGCTCGTCTCCTCGGTCATCTCCGTGCTGCTCGGCTTTCTCGCAGCCTATGCGCTCGCGCGCTACAAGCTGCCCGGCTCGGCGCTGCAAAGGGGACTGCTGATCGCGCCGATGACGGTCAGCTACCTGATCATCGCGCTTGGCCTTTTGTCGCTCATGAACGCGCTGCATATCCCGCTGTCGCTGATGACGGTCGGCATCGGCCATGTGGTGATCAACCTGCCGCTCTGCTTTGCCATCATCTATGCCTCGATGGGGGATCATCACATCAACATCGAGCGGGCGGCGCGCGATCTCGGCGCCAACGATTTCAAAGTGATGGCGCTGGTGACGGCGCCGATGCTGATGCCGTCGATCCTTGCTGCCTTCTTCCTTTCCGTCACCTTCAGCTGGGACGAGTTCATCATCGCCTTCCTGCTGTCGCGCTTCGACGTGACGCTGCCCGTCGAGATCTGGAGCATGCTGCGCTCCGGTCTCAACCCCAAGACCAATGCCATCGGCTCGCTGGTGTTCTTAGCCTCTGTCGCCGTGCTCCTCATCCTTGAGCTTTCCCTGTTCGGAAGGACGAAAAAACAATGACCGCTCCTGTCTCGATCGAAAACGTCAGCAAGATCTTCGGTGCCTTCACGGCCCTGGATAACGTTTCCCTCGATATCCGGGCTGGCGAGTTCATCGTGCTGCTCGGGCCGTCCGGCTGCGGCAAGACCACGCTTCTGTCGATCCTTGGTGGCTTTCAGTCGCCAAGCGCGGGACGCGTGACGATCGCGGGGCAGGACATGACCTATGTGGCGCCGGCCAAGCGTCCGACGACGACGATGTTCCAGGACTATGCGCTGTTTCCGCACATGCGCCTTGTCGACAATGTCGGTTTTGGCCTCAGGATGCGCGGCCTTGCCAAGGCCGCGCGCGACGAAAAGGCGCTCGGTTTCCTCGATCTCGTCGGTCTGAAGGCTTCCGCCGGCAAGCGGCCGCACGAGCTCTCGGGCGGCCAGCGCCAGCGCGTGGCGCTCGCCCGCGCGCTTGCCGTCGACCCGGATGTGCTGCTTCTCGACGAACCGCTCGGCGCGCTCGACCTGAAACTGCGCCGCCAGATGCAGGACGAGCTGAAGGCGATCCAAAAGCGCGTCGGCACGACCTTCGTGCACGTCACCCACGACCAGGAAGAGGCGATGGCGGTCGCCGACCGGATCGTGGTGATGAACCAGGGCCGTATCGAGGATTTTGGCCCGCCATCGGAGATCTATATGCGCCCGCGCTCGCTGTTTTCGGCGGGCTTCATGGGTGAGGTCAATTTCGTTTCCGGCCGGGTGGCGGCGGCGGACGCCAGCTCCGCCCGTGTCGAAACCCCGCTCGGCAGCCTGGCGCTGCCGACCGGCAACTTTACCGCATCGTCGCCGAAGACCGGCGACCGGATTACGCTCACCATCCGGCCGGAACACTTCCGCGCTGACGACAAGGCAGAGGGTCCGACAGTGGCGCTTGGTGAGGCGCGGGTTGCCGGCAGCGCTTTCTTCGGCACGCATTACCGCTGCCACCTGCAGCCCTGTGCGGCGGACACGAGGGCGCTGGTCGCGCACCTGCCGCAATCGGCAAGCGTGCGCGAGGGCGAGATTGTGCCGCTTGCCGTGCGCGCCGCCGACGTCGTAGCCTTGCCCGCCACGGGTGGACATGCGTAGCACGATGCAGAGAATTGCACCTCAGGACTGGTACCGGGTGAGGCGGCTCGACGACGGCGTCACCGCTATCGATGAGCCCTATATCCAGGAATTCTACCGCTGCAACATCTGGCATGTGCGCGGCCGCGACCGCGATATGCTCGTCGATAGCGGCATGGGTGTCGTGTCGCTCCGGCAATGGGTGCCCCTCGTCACCGAACGCGCCTTGGACGCCGTCGCCAGCCACACCCACTTCGACCATATCGGCTGCCATCACGAGTTCGAGTGCCGCTGCGTGCATTCGGCCGAGGCGGAACTTCTGGCGCATCCGACGCGCAAGAACACGCTCGCCGACCCCTACGTCGCCGACGAGATCTTCGACGCGCTGCCGCCCGAGCCCTACGCCTCCACCACCTATGCGGTGAAGGCGGCGCCGGCGACGCGGCTGCTCGAAGACGGCGACCATATCGATCTCGGCGACCGCGTCTTCGAGGTGATCCACACGCCCGGCCATTCGCCCGGCGGGATTGCGCTCTTCGAGGCGAAGACCGGGATCCTGTTCTCCGGCGACATCCTCTACGATGGCCCGCTGATCGAGGACACCTATCATTCCAACGCCGACGACTATCTGTCGTCGATGGAACGGCTGCTGAAGATACCCGTGCGTATCGTTCACGGCGGACATTTTCCGAGCTTTTCGGGTGAGCGTTACCGAGCGCTAATCCTTGAATGGCTTGCTGAAAAACAAAAGACAAACTGACGGGAAGGAGGAGCGAATGCTCGACAAACGCAAGTTCTACATCAACGGCACCTGGGTGGATCCCATCGTCGCCAACGACCTCGAGGTCCTGAACCCGGCAACGGAAAAGCCGGTTGCGGTGATCTCCATGGGCGCGGCCGAGGACATCGACCGGGCCGTTGCTGCGGCCAAGAAGGCCTTTGCGACCTATAGCCGGACGAGCGTCGAGGAGCGACTGGCGCTGCTTGAAAAGCTGCTTGCCGTCTACAAGCGCCGCTATGACGAGATGGTCGACACCATCACCATGGAACTCGGCGCGCCGAAGACTATGACCCGTGAGCAGCAGGCCGATGTCGGCGTCGGCCACCTGCAGGGCTTCATCGATGCGCTGAAGCGCCTGAAGACCCGCGACCGGCTGCCGAACGGCGACGTGATCCTGCGCGAGCCGATCGGCGTCTGCGGCCTGATCACGCCCTGGAACTGGCCGATCAACCAGATCGCGCTGAAGGTGGTGCCGGCGCTCGCGACCGGCTCGACCTGCGTGTTGAAGCCGAGCGAGTTCACGCCGCTCAATGCCATGCTTTACGCTGAAATGGTGCATGAGGCAGGCTTCCCGGCCGGCGTCTTCAACCTCGTCAACGGCGACGGCATCAACGCCGGTGCCGCGCTGTCGAAGCATCCCGACATCGACATGATGTCGTTCACCGGCTCGACCCGCGCCGGCATCGCCGTCAGCAAGGATGCCGCCGAAACGGTCAAGCGCGTGACGCTGGAGCTCGGTGGCAAGTCGCCGAACATCGTCTTTGCCGACGCCGATCTCGAAGACCGCGTCACCGGCAGCGTGCTCGAATGCTTCAACAATTCCGGCCAGTCCTGCGACGCGCCGACCCGCATGCTGGTGGAGCGTGGCGTCTATGACCAGGTGGTTGAGATCGCCAAGCGCGTCGGCCGCGAGGCGAAAGTCGGAGACCCGACGCAAGAGGGCGGCCATATCGGACCGCTCGTCAGCCACATCCAGTTCGGCCGGGTGCAGGCGCTGATCGAAGCAGGCATTGCCGAAGGCGCGCGGCTGCTCGTCGGCGGTGCCGGCAAGCCGGAGGGCTTCGAGACCGGCTACTTCGTCAAGCCGACGATCTTTGCCGACGTCAACAACGAGATGCGCATCGCCCGCGAGGAAGTCTTCGGTCCGGTGCTGGCGATCATCCCCTTCGACACCGAGGAGGAGGCGATCGCGATTGCCAACGACACCAACTACGGCCTTGCCGCCTATGTGCAGACGGGCAACCCGGAGCGGGCCGAGCGCGTCGCCGGACGCCTGCGCGCCGGCATGGTGCACATCAATGGCGGGCCGCACCGCTACGGCAGCCCGTTCGGCGGCTACAAGCAGTCCGGCAACGGTCGCGAAGGCGGTATGTTCGGCCTTGAGGACTTCCTCGAAGTGAAGACCGTTCACGTTCCCGACGCTGCCTGAATACAGCGCTACGTCCTTGAACGACGGCCGTCGCAATCTGCGGCGGCCGTTTTTTCTTTCAGGCTTCGGCGCTTGCAGGGCTGTCACCGGTCGTCCGCATCTGGTAGCTCGTCGGCTTACCGCCCCAGACGACCGCGCCCTTCCGGATGCCTCCCGTGACCCAAGCTTCCCATTCCCATAATCGCGTTGCCATGGCTGCCCTTCTCATTGGCGGCGCTGCGATCGGCGGCTCGCCGATCTTCGTGCGGCTGTCGGAAGTCGGGCCGATGGCGACCGCCTTCTGGCGCGTGGCGCTGGCCTTGATCCCGCTTCTCGCCTGGACCTGGTTTCGTCCCGAGGGCGCCGGGGGGCGGCGACCGGAAAAGCTCTCGGAATATGCGCTTCTGGTCCTGCCGGGCGTGTTTCTCGCGATCGATCTCGGTGCCTGGCACTATGCGTTGACCAAGACATCGGTCGCCAACGCCACGCTGCTTGCCAATCTCGCGCCCGTCTTCGTGACGCTCACGAGCTGGCTTTTGTTTCGCTCGCGCGTCAGCGCCGTCTTCGCCCTCGGCCTCGCAACGGCAGTCGCGGGCGTGGTGATCCTCAAGGGCGGCCCGATGGCGCTGGGTGACGGCAATCTGCTCGGCGATGGCGTGGCCGTCGTCGCGGCGATGTTCTACGCCGGCTATATTCTGGCGATCGGGCAGCTGCGCAGCCTGTTCAGCACCGTGCGCATCATGATCTGGAGCACGGCTTCGGCTGCGATCTGCATGCTGCCGATGGCCGTCCTGTTCGAGCCGTCGCTGTTGCCGCCGACCGCCTTCGGCTGGGCGATGCTTTTCGGGCTCGCCTTCGTCAGCCATGCCGGCGGGCAGGTGGCGATCACCTACGCACTCGCCTATCTGCCGCCCGCATTTTCGTCGCTGACCCTGCTGTTGCAGCCGGTCGTGGCGGCGATCCTCGCCTGGCTCCTGCTTGCCGAGCCGGTCGGGCTGATGCAGGCGATCGGCGGGGCGATCGTGCTTCTCGGCATTTTGATCGCGCGGCGCGGATAACGCCGCGCGACTACGTTCCGATCAGAGACCGGGTGGCGTGAAGTTCGCCAGCCGCTCTTCAAGCTTGCGGATCGTTTCGGCGTCGGCATTGGCGAAGGCAAAGCGCAGGTAGTTCTCCTGGCCTTCGCCGAAATAGTCGCCGGGCAGGCAGACGACGCCGGCGAGCTTGGCCAGCTTCTCGGCGATGAACTGCGAATCGATATCCGGGTAGGGGTGGCGGACATAGGCGAAATAGGCGCCGACGGCTTGCAGCTTCCACTTCGGCAGGCGGCTCATGACGTCGCGCAGCGCATCGGCTCGTGCCGCGATTTCGGCGCGGTTCGTCTGACGCCAGTCGGCAAGAGCCGGGATTGCCTTCGCGACCGCGGCCTGGGCTGAGCGCGGCGCGCAGATCTGCAGGTTGTCCATGATCTTCGTCACCTGCTCGATGACGGCAGGGCCGGCGGTGATCGCGCCCAGGCGATGGCCCGGGATGCAGAAAGACTTGGAAAAGCTGTAGAGGCCGATGAAGCTATCCTGCCAGCCTTCGGTGGCCAGCAGGCCATGGGGCGCTGCGGAGGCATCGGGCAGGAAGTCGCGATAGGTTTCGTCGAGGATCAGCCAGACGCCCTTGGAACGGCAGGCCTCGTAGATACGGGCGAGCAGCTCCGGCGGGTAGACGGCGCCGGTCGGATTGTTGGGCGAGACCAGCGCGAGCGCCCGGATGCCGGGGTGAAGTGCCGCGGCAATTGCATCGACCTCCGGCAGGAAGCCGGCGCCGGCATCGCAAGGTACGAGCTCGACATTGATGCCGAGCATCGACAGCGTCGTTTCCTGGTTGAAGTAATAGGGGTTGGTCATCAGGATCGTATCGCCCGCGCCGGCAATGGCCATTGCCGTGCAGATGAAGGCCTGGTTGCAGCCCGAGGTGATGTGGATGTTGTCGGCGGCGACCGCAGCACCATAGAGGCCGGCGACATGCGCCGCATAGGCCTCACGCAGCTCCGCTTCGCCTTCGATCGCGCCATAGCCGGTGTAAGCGGTTGAGGCTGCAGCCTCACCGAGCCAGGCCAGCATGTCCGGATGGGCGGGATAGCCGGGCACTGCCTGCGACAGGTCGATCAGCGGGCCACGGGAGCCATCGTAGGACTTCGCCCAGGCCAGCACCGAGGGCACGGGCGGCGGCGAGAGCTTTTCGACGAGCGGGTTGAAATGCGGCATGACGGGTGTTCCTGTGGGTTAGGCCTTGGCTTTGCGTTTCTGCGGACGATCGGTGCGGCGAGCACGACTCGGCGCCGAAACCGGCTGAAAACCGTTCTTCTCCGATTTACGATCTGTCGGCTCGGATTTCGAGGTGCGGCTGCGAATAATCGTGCGCGCCGATGTCTGCAGTTCCGGCATCGGGTCGCTTTCGAGGGTTTCGAACATCCAGTCGATGAAGATGCGCACGATCGGTGCCGCCAGCACCTCGTTGCGGCAGGCGACGAAGAAGGCGTCGTTGGCGGGCACCGTCAGGTCGAAAGGGGCGATCAGTTCGCCGCGCGCGATCAGGCTGCCGGCGGTAATCGTATCGCCGAGCGCGACGCCCTGGTTGTGCAGTGCGGCCTCGGTCGAAAGCCGTGCGTCACTCATGAAATGCTGCTGGCCGCGCTGCAGGTCGCTGGCATCCGCCGCCGCAAGCCAGGTGTTCCATTCGCGGCCATCGTCGCCATGCAGCATGACGTGGTCGCGCAGGTCGCGAACCGAGCGCAGTGGCCGCATGTTGAGCAGGGTCGGGCTGACGACAGGGAAAAGTTCGAGACGGCTCCAGAGCTTGGCCCAGGCGCCGGACCAGTTGCCGTCGCCATAGATCAGGCAGACGTCGACGTCGGGCGAGTGGAGATACGCCTCGTCGTTAGAGGCGATTAGCGTCAGACGCACGTCCGGATATTGCTCGGTGAAAAGGTGCAGCCGCGGGATCAGCCAGAAGGAAAGCAGCGCCGGGACGCAGGTGATGCGCAGTTCGCCGCTCGTCGTCGGCCGCGTCATCGCTGCGGTCGCCGCCGCGATTTCGGCAAAGGCGTGGGTGACCGCCGGCAGCAGCAATGCCCCCTGCGGAGTCAGCTTCAGCCGCTTGCCGCCGCGCTCAAACAGCGCCGCCTTGACCGAAAGTTCGAGCGCGCGGATCTGGTGGCTGATCGCACCGTGGGTGACGTTGAGTTCACGCGCCGCGGCCGAAACGGAGCCCCGCCGCGCCGTCGCTTCGAAGGCGCGCAAGGGGTTGAGGGGAGGCAGGCGGCTGGACAAATCGGGGTGTTCCGGCGGTTGCTGTGATGTGAATTTTTCTCACACGAAACGCTATAACAATGTCAATTGATTTTCTAGGGGAATTGCCGCCTAATATTCATCAACAAAGGCGAAAACGCCTGGGGAACATGAACGCGCCGGACGAGCCGGCACCTTCCGCAGACAGATATCTGTGGCGCCTTCGCGCGCATGCCTCAGGCTATGGAAGACGGAGGATTGAATCGATGGCCTGGAACGACAACAAGCTTGCCGAACTGAAGGCAAAGTATGGCGAAAGCCATGGCGGCGAGCTGTTCGACCCGACCTTCCGCAAGGTCGCCGACAAGATCTTCAACAAGAGCGGCACACGTCTCGCGCCCTATTCCGGCATCCCGACCTTCCTGACGGCGCCGCACATGCCTGTTGACGCGGAGAACCCGGATTTCGGCAATCTGCAGGTGGCGATCGTCGGCATTCCCATGGATCTCGGCGTCACCAACCGTCCGGGCTCGCGCTTTGGACCGCGGGCGCTGCGCTCGATCGAGCGTATCGGCCCTTATAACCACGTGCTCGGCTGCACGCCGGTTCAGGAACTCCGCGTCGCGGATATCGGCGACGTGCCGTTCCAGAGCCGCTACCGGCTGGAACTCAGCCATGAGGACATCGAGAAGCGCATCAACCAGATCGTCGATTCCGGCGTGCTGCCGCTGTCGGTCGGTGGCGACCACTCGATCACCCACCCGATCCTGAAAGCGGTCGGCAAGAAGCGCCCGGTCGGCATGATCCACATCGACGCGCATTGCGACACCGGCGGCGCCTACGACCTCACCAAGTTCCACCATGGCGGTCCGTTCCGAAACGCGGTGCTCGACGGCGTGCTCGACCCGACCCGCGTCGTGCAGATCGGCATCCGCGGTTCGGCCGAATATCTTTGGGAGTTCTCCTACGAGTCCGGCATGACCGTCATCCATGCGGAGGAAGTGACCGGTCTCGGCATTCCCGCGATCATCGAGAAAGCGAAGAAGATCGTCGGCGACGGCCCGACCTATCTGTCCTTCGACATCGACAGCCTCGATCCATCCTTCGCGCCGGGTACCGGCACGCCGGAAGTCGGCGGTCTGACGACCCGCGAAGTGCTGGAATTGATCCGTGGCCTCAAGGGCATCAACCTCGTCGGCGGCGACGTCGTCGAAGTGGCGCCGCAATATGACTCGACCACCAACACGGCCCATGCGGGCGCGCAGGTGCTCTTCGAAATCCTGAGCCTCATGGTCTTCAGCCCGGCGATCACGGGCAAGTCCGCCTGAGGCCTGACTAAGGGTTCGTCGGCTGCCGGACCGGAAACGGCGGCCGACCACCAGACTGCACAATCACAAAGCTTCCGGGTAGGGGAATTACCATGACGATCCATGCAAAACTGAAAACAGCCTTCGCCGCCGCCCTGATGCTCGGGGCCGCCGCAGGCATCGCCAAGGCCGACGCGCTCGCCGATATCAAGTCCGCCGGCCAGATCAATGTCGGCATCTTCTCCGACTTCCCGCCGTTCTCCTCGGCCAGCGCCGACATGAGCATCAAGGGCTACGATGTCGACGTCGCGCAGCAGATCGCCGATGATCTCGGCGTCAAGCTCAACCTCGTCAGCGTCACAGGGCAGAACCGCATTCCCTATCTCAACGACAAGCGCGTCGACATCCTGATGAGCGTCGGCTTCTCCAAGGAGCGCGCCGAGGTGATCGACTTCGCCGCGGCTTACGCGCCTTACTACATTGCCGTCATCGGCCCGGCGGAACTGAAGGTTGCCGGCAAGGAAGACCTTGCCGAGAAGACCATCGCCGTCAATCGCGGCACGCTGGAGGACACCTCGCTCACCGAGGCAGCCCCGGCCAATGCCGACATCCAGCGCTTCGACAACTACAATGCTGTGATCCAGGCCTTCATCTCCGGCCAGACGCAACTGATGGTCGTCGGCAACGACGTCGGCGCCCAGGTGCTGGCCCGCCAGGAAGCGTTGAAACCGGAGCAGAAGTTCCAGCTTCTGACCTCGCCGTCGCATATCGGCCTCAACAAGAGCGAGGAAGGCCTGAAGAAGGCGGTCAACGACTCCGTTGCCAAAATGCTCTCGGACGGCAAGTTGAACGCGAGCTCGGAGGCCTGGCTGAAGACGCCGCTCAACCCCGACAACCTCAAGGACTAACAAGCTCGGTGGCCGCGGGGGGCAATCCCCTCGCGGCCCGCTTGAGGAAAGGTTGCGACGATGGGCTACGGCCTCAGCTTCGGTTGGCTCAAGGACGCCGCGGGCGCAATCGCCCATGGCGCGGCCATGACCGTGTTCCTGATCGCCTGCACCACGGTGCTTGGCATCCTGATCAGCATTCTCTTCGCCGCCGCTCGCCGCAGCCGCTATGGCGTCTTGCGCAAGGCGGTGGCCGTCTACGTCGAAGTCGTCAGGAACACGCCGTTCCTGGTGCAGCTGTTCTTCATCTATTTCGGCCTGCCGAGCCTCGGCATCCGGCTCGACCCGATCGTCGCGGCAATAGTCGCAATGACGCTGAATATGGCGGCCTATACGACCGAGATCGTCGGTGCGGGTCTCGATGCTGTGCCGAAGGGGCAGAGCGAGGCGGCGTTTGCGCTCGGGCTTAAACCCCGCCAGGTCTTCGTCAAGATCATCCTGCCGCAGGCGCTGAAGGTGATTTTCCCGGCGCTCACCAGCCAGGTGATCATCATGATGCTGGAATCGGCGGTCGTCTCGCAGATCGCGGTGCGGGAGTTGGCGCATGAGGCGGACCTGCTGCAGGCGCGCACTTTCCGCTCATTCGAGACCTATTTCGTCGTCACGCTGATCTATCTCGGCCTGTCGATGGCGCTTCGGCGGCTGTTCGTCGCCGGCGGGCGCCGCGTGCTTGGAGCGGGCGTGTCATGATCGAGTTCACCTTCTGGGACATCCTGCGCAACCTGATCTTCGCTACGCGGTGGACGATCCTGCTGTCGATCGTCGCTTTTGCCGGCGGCGCAGCAGTGGGGCTTGCCGTCCTTGCAGCGCGCATTTCCGAGCGCCGTTGGGCGCGGCGCTTCGGCTCCGGCTACATCGCGCTCTTCCAGGGAACACCGCTCCTGATGCAGCTGTTCCTGATGTTCTTCGGCCTGCCGATGCTCGGTTTCCGCATCGAGCCGTGGACGGCGGCAGCCCTCGGATTGACCTTCTATGCCAGTGCCTATCTCGCCGAGATCTGGCGTGGCGGGGTCGAGGCACTGCCGCGCGGGCAGTGGGATGCCGGCGCGAGCCTCGGGCTGCACCGGTTGCAGGAACTGCGGCTCGTCATCCTGCCGCAGGCCTTCGCCATCACCCGGCCGGCCGCCGTCGGCTTCCTCGTGCAGCTCATCAAGAGCACGGCGCTGACCTCGATCATCGGCTTCGAAGAGCTTCTCAGAACCGCGAATGCGATCAATAATGCAACCTTCGAACCTTTCACGGTCTATGGGCTGGTCGCGGTGATCTTCTTCGTGCTGTGTTATCCGCTGACACAATATTCGCGCATGCTGGAGCGCAAAACAGCCGCGCACTGAGACTGAAAATGTGCAAGAAATCAAACAGAACAGGGAACAAGGCGGATCACCGCCGAAACAAAGGAGAACGCGAATGATCACCACTTCCATCAAGCGCCGCACGCTGCTCGGCGCCGGCCTTGCCGGTGCCTCCATGCTGGCGATGCCGTCGATCCTGCGCGCGCAGGACAAGTCGCTGAAGGTCGGCGTCTATGGCGGCTACTTCAAGGATTCGTTCGACAAGAACATCTTCCCGGAATTCACCAAAGCGACCGGCATTGCCGTCGAGTCGATCGCGGAACCGACCGGTGAAGCCTGGCTCGTCCAGCTCGAACAGGCCGCCCGCGCCGGCCAGGCCCCAGCCGACGTTTCGATGATGTCGCAGGTTGCGATGCTGAAGGGCCAGTCGACCGATCTCTGGACGCCACTCGATACCGCCAAGATCAAGAATGCCTCGAACCTGCTTGATCGCTTCGTCAACAAGTATCCGGACGGACGCATTGCCGGCATCGGCGCTGTTTCCTGGTACATCACGCTGGTGACCAACACCGACGTCTACAAGGAAGCGCCGACCTCCTGGACCGCCTTCTGGGATCCGGCGAACGCCGACAAGCTCGGCCTGCTCGCGCTCGTCTCCAACTCGTTCCTGCTCGAAGTGACGGCCAAGACGTTCTTCGGCGGCACCAATGCGCTCGACACCGAAGAAGGCCTTCTCAAGGCGTTCGACAAGCTTGCCGAAGTGAAGCCCAACGTTCGCCTGTGGTACCGCGACGAGGCGCAGTTCGAGCAGTCGCTGAAGTCGGGCGAAATCCCGATGGGCCAGTACTATCACGACGTCACCGGCCTTGCTGCTGCCGACGGTCACCCGGTCCGCTCCACCTTCCCGAAGGAAGGCGGCATTCAGGATTCCGGTTGCTGGGCGCTGTCGCGTGCCTCGCAGAAGTCCGAAGAAGCCCATATCTTCATCGACTACATGTGCCAACCCTCGATCCAGGCGACGCTGTCACGCAAGGTCGGAACGTCTCCGACCGTCAAGCGCGAGGTTACGGATCTGACCGACAAGGAATTCGCAGCCGTCTCGTCGGATATCGAGCCGATCATTCCGCGCTACGATCTCTACCAGACCAAGTCGGATTGGCTGAACCAGAAGTGGACCGAGCTGATCGTCGGCTGATCCGACCTGCTCCCCGGCCTCCGGGGAGAGCCACAAGCATAACGACGGGGAGGGGCCTTGCAGCCGCTCCCCGCCTGAAACCCTCCCATGAGGCGGAGGGGACCATCCTCGCGGAGAAACAATGTCCGGACTTGCCCTTCAAAACGTCGTCAAGGAATTCGGAGCCTTCAGGGCCGTCAACAATGTCGATCTGACGGTGCCGCACGGCACCTTCGTCTGCATGCTCGGACCATCTGGCTGCGGCAAGACCACGCTGCTGCGCATGATCGCCGGGCTTGATCTGCCGACCGGCGGCGCGATCCGGCTCGACGGCGAGGACATCACCCGGGTTCCGACGCACAAGCGCAACCTCGGCATGGTGTTCCAGTCGCTGGCGCTGTTTCCGCACCTGACCGTCGGCGAAAACATCGCCTACCCCCTGCGCATCCGCGGTGCGGCAAAAGAAGACCAGAAGAAGCGCGTCGACGAGCTTCTGTCGATGATCCATCTCTCGGGCTATGCCGACCGGCCGGTCGCCAAGCTGTCCGGCGGCCAGCGCCAGCGCGTGGCGATCGCCCGCGCCCTGTCGATCTCGCCGAAACTGTTCCTGCTCGACGAACCGCTTTCGGCACTGGACGCGAAGCTGCGCGAGGCGATGCAGGTAGAACTGCGCCAGCTGCAGCAGAAGCTGGGCATCACCACCATCGTCGTTACCCACGACCAGCGCGAAGCGATGACCATGGCCGACACCGTCGTCGTCATGAGCGGCGGCGAGATCCGCCAGGCTGCGTCGCCGATCGAAATCTATCGCCGCCCGGCCGACAGCTTTGTCGCCGACTTCATCGGCCAGACCAACCTGCTCGACGTTCAGGCCGACAGTGCCGGTCGCGCGGAAGTGCTCGGTCATGTCGTCCCCGGCCTCGCCCTGCCTGCGGGCGCCAACAAGGGTACGCTGTCGGTTCGCCCGGAAGACGTGCACCTGACGGCGCCCGGCGCCGGGGCGCTCACCGGCAAGGTCACCTTCGTGCGCGATCTCGGCGGCACGATCGAAACCTTCGTCGATATCGCGGGACACCAGATTGTCGCCGTCTCGACGCCGCGCGCCCGGCCCGACGTTTCCGTCGGCCAGGAGGTCGGCATCGCGCTCACACCCGATGTCTGCGTGGTGCTGAAGAAATGAGACGCGAACCGCCCCAAACCTTTGGTGACTACCTGCCGCTCCTCTTTCCGGCGGTCATGCTGACGATCTTCTTCGTCGTGCCCTTCGGCACGATGATCGCCGTCAGCTTCTTCCAGCGCCAGCAGGGCGGCTTCTATACGCCGGCCTTCGTCTTCGACAATTACGCCCGCTTCCTCTCGGTCTTTTTCGGCGGTGTGCTCGGCTTTTCGCTGATGCTCGCCGTCATCGTGGCGATCTGCTGCGTCGTGCTCGCCTTGCCCTTCACCTACATGCTGACTCGCATGGCGCGGAAGGTACAGGTCGTGTGGCTGGTGGCGCTCCTGTCGATCCTGTCGCTCTCGGAAGTCATCATCGGCTTTGCCTGGTCGACGCTGTTTTCGCGCACCGCAGGGATCACCAACATCCTCGTTGCGCTCGGCATCATGGAGCAGGCCAAGGCCTTGACGCCGAGCTTCGGCGCGGTCTTGACCGGCATGGTGTATCAGGCCTTCCCCTATACGGTGCTGGTGCTTTTCCCGGCGCTCGTGCGCCTCGATCCGACGCTGACGGAAGCCGCCCGCACACTCGGCGCATCACCGCTCAAGGCCTTCTTCACCGTGGTCGTGCCGGCGTTGCGCAACACGATCACCGCCACCTTGATCATGGTCTTCATCTTCGCGCTCGGCTCCTATCTGTTGCCGCAGCTGCTCGGCCGGCCGCAGCACTGGACGCTGTCGGTGCTGATCACCGACCAGGCGATCTACCAGTCGAACATGCCGTTTGCCGCCGCCATGGCCGTGTTCCTCGTGCTTGTGACGCTCGGGCTCGTGGCGCTCACCGTGATTGCCGGACGCAAGGGAGAAGCGGCATGACCTCGATCTTCCGCAAGGCCTATTTCTTCCTGATCGGGCTGTTCCTGTCGCTGCCGCTGATCGTCGTTGCCGGCGTCTCGGTCAACCAGAAGCAGACGCTCGCCTTCCCGCCGCAGGGCTTTTCGCTCTCCTGGTACGGCGAGATCTTCCTCAATCCGGAATGGCGCAACGCGCTCTTTGCCTCGGTGACGCTGGCGGTGCTTTCGGCAGCGCTTGCGGTGGCGATCGCGCTGCCGCTCTCCTGGTTCCTGTGGCGGCGGATCGCGCCGTGGGCGAACATTTTCCAGCTTCTCGGTGTCGCGCCGTTCACGCTGCCGCCTGTCATCACCGCGCTCGGCATGCTCACCTTCTGGGCGACGGTCGGTTTCTACGGCCAGCCGTGGACGGCCGTCGTCAGCCACGCAATCTTCTTCGTGACGCTGCCGCTGGTGACGTTGTCGCTCGGTTTCACCTCGATCGACCGCTCGCTGGTCGAGGCCGCCTCGACCATGGGGGCGGATGAGCGCACGATCTTCCGCACCGTCGTGCTGCCGCTGATTCTGCCCTATATCGTGTCGGGCTACGCCTTCGCCTTCGTGCTGTCGCTCAACGAATACATCGTTGCCTACATGACGGTTGGCTTCACGGTGGAAACGCTGCCGATCAAGATCTTCAATGCGCTGCGCTACGGCTATACGCCGACCATGGCGTCGGTGACGGTACTCTTCGTCACGACCGCCGCGGTGATCTTCAGCCTCGTTGCCCGTTTCGGCGACCTGCCGAAGCTGCTTGGCGCCATGTCGTCGGATGGAAAATGATGAAGCTCGCCGCCCTCCAGATGCAATCGGCGGCGGGTGACGTCGCCGCCAATCTTGACCGCATTGCCCGTGCCGCGGCGGAAGCTGCAGGACAAGGGGCGACGCTGCTTTTGACGCCCGAACTCGGCGTCACCGGCTATGGCGCCGGCGAGGCGTTGACAGCGCTCGCCGAGGCGCCGGATGGCGCGATCGTTCGGCGCCTCAAGGCGATTTCCGCTGAGACGGGCATTGCGCTCATCGCCGGCTTTGCCGAGCGCGACGGCGACGACGTCTATAACAGCGCCGTCTATGTCGATGGCGATGCCGCGCCGGTCGTCTACCGCAAGTCCCATCTCTACGGCGACTATGAGCGTTCGATCTTCCGCGCGCCGGAGCCGTCGACGCGGCTCTTCACACATCGCGGCGTCACCTGCGGCATGCTGATCTGCTACGACGTCGAGTTTCCGGAGAATGTGCGGCGGCTGGCGCTCGCCGGCGCCGAGGCCGTGCTGGTGCCGACGGCGCTGCCGGCGGGCTGGTCCGGCGATTTCATCGCCGAGCACATGATCCAGACGCGGGCCTTCGAGAACCAGGTGTTCGTCGCCTACATCAACCATTGTGGTTCGGACCCGCTGTTCTCCTTCGCCGGGCTGTCGCGCATTGCAGCACCCGACGGGCAGTTGCTCGCCAAGGCGGGGTCTGGGCAGGAAGCCGTGCTCCTCGTCGACATCGACCCCAAGGCCTACGCAATCTCCCGCCTTGAAAACACCTATCTCGGCGATCTCAATCGCCGCTGAGCGCGCCTCGATCGCCGTTGCGCCTCAGCGATGGCAGCGCGGACGGGCCGTTTGTTGTTCACCTGAGGAGAACGTTCTGTTCTCTATTGGTCTACTGTCGGAAACGATGCGGCATCCCATATTGGGCTCAACAGCAATGCCAACGCATTGGAGGCAATCATGAGCTTGCAACTGACTGGGATCCATCACCTGACGGCGATCACCGCCAACGCACCGGAAAACCTGCGCTTCTACACCGAGACGCTCGGGCTGCGGCTGGTCAAGAAAACCGTCAACCAGGACGACACCACCGCCTATCACCTCTTCTATGCCGACGGGCGCGCCACGCCCGGCACGGACTTGACCTTCTTCGACTGGCCGGTCGGGCCGGAAGGGCGCGGCACGCACAGCATTTCGCGCACGGGTCTGAGGGTCGGCAGCGCCGAAACCGTTCGCTGGTGGAAGGACCGCTTCGACGAACTCAAGGTCACGAGTGGAGAGGTCACGGAGATCGATGGCCGCACCGCGCTTGATTTCGAGGATGGCGAAGGCCAACGTTTCCGGCTGGTCGACGACGGCGGGCTTGCGCCCTCACACCCCTGGGAAAAGAGCCCGGTGCCGGCCGAGCGCCAGATCAAGGGCCTCGGACCGATCACCATCAGCGTGCCTGACATCACCAACACCGAACTCGTCCTGACGCATGTGATGAACATGAGCAAGGCCCGCACCTATCCGTCGCCGGACGGCGAGGGGGAAGTCAACGTCTTCAGCATGGGCGAGGGCGGTCCTGCGGCCGAACTGCACGTGGCCGTCCAACCGGGATTGCCGATCGCGCGTCAGGGCGCCGGTGCCGTGCACCACGTCGCCTTCCGGGCGCCTGATAATGCGGCGCTGACGGAGTGGACGGAACGGCTTAACGGCTTCCGTCTGCCGTCGAGCGGCGAGGTCGAGCGCTATTATTTCCGCTCGCTCTATTTCCGCGAGCCGAACGGCGTCCTCTTCGAGATCGCGACCGATGGTCCCGGTTTTGCCGTCGACGAGCCGATGGAAACGCTCGGTGAGAGCCTGTCTCTGCCGCCGTTCCTGGAGCCGAAGCGCGCGCAGATCGAGGCCCGGCTGAAGCCGCTCGTCTAACGGTCTGATCCCAACGAAAAGCCGGGGCTCGTCCCCGGCTTTTTTGTCTCTATCCCTCTGATCCCGTTGGACATCGGTTCCGCGCGGACCCATCATGACAGCTGTTGCGTTGCCTATGTCGATGGCATCCCGCCTCGCGCTTCGAGGCGCGCCCGCAAGGACTTGGAAAAGGACCAGACCTCATGACAAAAATCCTCGGCATTTCCGGGAGCCTGCGCAAGGCGTCGTTCAACACCGGCCTGATGCGGGCGGCCGCGGAAAACCCGCCTGGTGGCGTCGAATTCGACACCGCGACGCTGCACGGAATTCCGCTCTATGACGGCGATGTCGAAAAGGAGAGCGGCATTCCGGACGCCGTGACGGCGCTGAAGCAAAAGGTGATGGCTGCCGACGGCGTCATCCTGTTCACGCCGGAATACAACAACTCCATCCCCGGCGTGTTCAAGAACGCGATCGACTGGATGAGCCGGCCTTCCGCCGATATCGCCAAGGTGTTTCGCGGTCGGCCCTTTGCGCTTGCCGGCAGCTCGCCCGGCAATTTCGGCACCATTCTCAGCCAGAACGCCTGGCTGCCCGTCATGCGCACGCTCGGCGCCGAGCTCTGGTCCGGCAAGCGCCTGATGCTGCCCAAGGCGGATACGCTTTTCGATGAGGCGGGGACGCTGACGGACACGGACGCCCGCGACCGGCTCGCCGCCTTCGTCAAGGCATTTGCGGATTTTGCCGGCGCTGAGGGAGCGCGGTAGTCTGCCGACACAGTGAGGCGCTAAGGCTGCCCCGGACATCGCGGACAGGACTGGGTATGGATGCTCGGGCAAAGCCCAAGCATGAGGGTGAGGGAGCGAGCGCTGTTGGATTTCTCGAAAGCATTCGCCGAAACGACCTCAGAAACGCTTAGAGGCCCTTATCCTGCAGCCATTGCTGGATAGCCGCGATATCTGGCGCGCCGATCTCGTGGCCCATGTCGAGGTCGACCGCGGTCAGATCCGCGCGCGTGCGGACGAGCTCTTCCCTGAGGCGTGGAGCGAAGTCGCCGTAGCTGTCGTGCTTGCCGGTCAGGAGCAGCACCTTCGTACCCGAGAGATCCGGCGGCGGCACGTCGTCGAGGACGAGCATTGAGCGCATCAGTACGACATTGCGCACGAGCCCCGGATACAACAGCATCAGGGCCACCAGAAGATTGGCGCCGTTGGAGTAGCCGATGAAAACCGTCTTCTCCAGATCGATGCGGTAGCCGTCGCGGGCACCCTCGACGAAGGCAGCAAAGGCCTCGGCTTCCGACCGCACGTCCTTCTGGTCGAAGGTCGTCGGCGAATAGCGCCGGAACCAGCGCGGCGTTCCCTCCTCGTTCGACCGGCCGCGAATGCCGACAAGCGTCGCCTGCCTGTCGACCTGATGGGCGAGGTGGAGAAGCTGCGTTTCGTTGGCGCCGCTGCCGTGCAAGAGCATGAAGGTGCGGTCATCCAGCACGCCAGGGTGATAGAAGCGGTGCACGAAGGGCAGGTCGCGCTCGGTCAGCCGCGGTTCTCCCGGCAGGGCGAACTGCGGCATGGCCAGCAGCATTTCTTCGCGCGCGGCGCTGAAATGCGCCGGCACGAAGAGTTCGGTGCCGAGTGTTTCCTTCGGTTCGTCGACGGTGAAGCCGGGCACGTCGCTGGCCAGTTCGTAGAGCGACCCACCGGGTTCGCGGACGTAGAGCGAATAGAAGTATTTGCGGTCATGCGCATTGATCGCGCCCGCGCCATCCCGTTGCAGGTCCTCGTGCACCCGTTCCACGGCGGCTCGGTCGGGCGCGCGGAAGGCGATGTGATCGATCGTTCCGGTTCCGGGGGCAGACGTCCAGAAGCCGCTTGCATTGCGCACGTCGATGGTGTCGCCGGAGGCGGAGGTGAGCCGCCGGATCGCGTCGGTTGCGCCAGTTTCCGTATAGCCGAAATGGGATGTCAGGAAGCGAACGGAATCCTCCGGCTTTTCCGTGAGGATTGTGGCGCCACGCAGGCGGCGGATGGCGTCTTCCGCCGGGATATCGCGCGTGCTCCAGGGGGCCCCACCCGAAACCGTCTCGGTGCCGACGAGCTTGACGATGACACCGTCCGGATCCTTGAGCCGCAGCACCGGCTCACCGAACTCCTGCGCTGGCCCTGATGTGGCGATGTTGAACTGCAGCGCGCGGGTCAGCCAGAAGCCGATACTCTCCGGCCGGATGGCAAACGCGATTTCGCTCGGCTGGCCATGGCCCACGCGGCCGCGGCCGCCGTCTTCCCACATCAGGAAGGTCACGAGCGAACCCGGCGAACCCTCGGCGTCGCCGTAAAAAAGGTGCAGCTGGTTGGCGTCCTCATAGCCGCCCGTCCGCTTGACCAGGCGCAAGCCAAGAAAGCCGACATAGAAGTCGACGTTTGCCTGGACTTTCCGGGCAATCAGGGTGATGTGATGGATGCCGCTCGTCATTCTTATTCCCTCATTATCGTCGTCCCACAAAACACGATGTGTCCGGCCAGCACCAGAACGGTCGCCGAGAACGCAGTGTCAACGTAGGAGGATCAATCGCCATCCTTGTCGAGGAATGCCTTGAAGGCATCCGCATATTTCGGATGCCAGCGCGACAGCGGCGGCCGGTTCTCGACGATGTCGCCGGCGGCCCAGAGGATACGCCGTTCGTCGGTCGCGCGTGACACGTCGTTATCAGGGCAGAGGATGTAGAAATCCCCGCGCGCCAGGCTCTCCATCATGAAGCCGACCGTCTGTTCCGACGTCCAGGCGCCGGCGGGCTTTTCCGTGCGGCCGCCAGCCGTCAGCCCGGTGTAGACGAAACCGGGGATCAGCAGGTGCGCGTGGACCTGGCTTCCGGCGGTGTTGCGCAACTCGTGCTCCAACGCCTCGGTAAAGACCTTCACGGCCGCCTTGGAGACGTTGTAGGCCGGGTCGCCGGGCGGCGTGGTGATGCCCTGTTTCGAGCCGGTGTTGATGATGACGGCCGGTTTGCCGTGGGCGATCATCCGGGATGCAAAGACGCGCGAACCGTTGATGACGCCCCAGAGATTGACCCCGAGCGTCGCCTCCCAGGCGGCCAAGGGGCCGAGGATCGCGCTGCCGGGCTGAATGCCGGCATTGTTCATGAGCACATGCACGTCGCCGAGCCGCTGATGAACCTCCCGCTCGAGCGCTTCCAGCGTGTCGAGCCGCGAGACGTCTGTCGCGATGGCCGTGACGTGCCGCGCCCCGCCGGGCGAGGCGGCTGCGACTTCGGCCGCCGCCTTCTCCAGCTTGTCGCCCGCGAGGTCGGTGAGCACGACGTACATGCCGAGTGTCGCGAAGTGTCTGGCAGCCGCAAGGCCGATGCCGGAAGCAGCACCGGTAACGACGGCGACATTGCCGGGGGCGAAGGCAGGGTGGGACATGGTGAAGCTCCTGTGGCGGGGTCGAGTGCAAGAGATAGGGCGCCAAGGGCTGGCTGTCCATGATCATGGCAACGATGGCGCTTCGGAAAACCAAGTGTTTTCAGGGTTGTATCTTGTCACCTGTGATGCCGGCGCTACTTGCAGTTTTGAACGCAAAAGCCTGGACGAACGCATGCGGTGGATGGAACGATGAACGAAATGACAGCCCGCAACGAAAAGCGCACCCCTTGCGAAAGCTGTCCCTTGCGCAAGCTCGATCATTTTCGTGCCTTTACCGGCGAAGAACTTGCCTTCGTTTCGCAGTTCAAGACTGGCGAACTGGCGGTCGATGGTGGCGCGACCATACTCGTCGAAGGCGCGCACAGTGCGCACCTTTTCACCGTGCTTTCCGGCTGGGGCTTCCGCTACAAAATGCTCGATGACGGCCGCCGCCAGATCCTCAACTATGTGATGCCCGGCGATCTGATCGGACTGCAGGGCAGCCTGATGGGGGAGATGCAGCATTCGATCGAAGCGCTGTCGCCCGTCACTCTCTGCGTCTTCGAGCGCGGCAAGCTCAACCGTCTGTTCGAGAACTACCCTGAGCTTGCCTATGATCTCACGTGGATCGCTGCACGCGAGGAGCGCATTCTGGATGAAAACCTCTTGAGCATCGGCCGCCGATCCGCGCTGGAGCGGGCGGCCTATCTCATCGCCTTCCTCTATCAGCGCGCGGAGGTGCTCGACCTCTTCAGCAACAGCCGCGTCGCCATTCCGATCAGCCAGCAGCATGTAGCCGACACGCTCGGCCTTTCGATCGTTCACACCAACAAGACGTTGAAGAAACTTGCCGAACGGGGCCTGATCCGCTGGGCGGAGAAGGGCTGCAATGTCCGCGACATCGACGGCCTGCTTGCGGTTTCAGGCTGGGAAGGGCTCCGCGAACCCAAGCGGCCGTTCATCTGACGTGCCCAGTCGAAGCCGATCGATGCGGCGCCGGGGCCGCATCGATGTCAAGGTGGGGGAGATCAGGCGGCAACGGTCGCCCGCAGCATCCACAGAGCCTTTTCATGGAAGTTGAGGCGATCGGTCAGCATGTCCGTCGTGACCAGGTCGCCGTTTTCATCGGCCTTGGTGCCGGCCTCGCGTATGCGTCGCGCCGCCGCTTCGTGATCGGTGATCAGGTCTGCCACCATCTCGGCCGCCGTCGTGTGGTTGACCGAGGCGGCGCTGGGGGCGAAGGTTTTTGCTTCGGCGAGCTTCGCCGGCGCCAGGTGGCCAAGAGCGCGAATACGCTCGGCAATGATGTCGGTTGCCTTGAACAGCGCGTTGTAGTGCTCTTCGGTCAGTTCGTGCAGCGGCTTGAACAGGGGCCCGACCACGTTCCAGTGGTAGATGTGGCTCTTGATCACCAGCTTGTAGGTATCGGCAAGGATATCGGAAAGCGCGGTTGCCATCTGCTGGCGATAGGCCTTCGTCAGGCCGATGTCGAATTCTTCGTCCCTGACCTTGGGCTTCAGCACGGCGGCAGTCTGTTTCATTCTTCTGCTCCAGTTCTGTCTTGGAATGTCGAGCGGAGGCGGCCGAGGCCACGCCGCATGAACTGAACGCCGCGACGAAAGGGTTGTTCCCGATCCCGTCATGACGCTCACATGTCTTTTTTAAATGCCAGGTCAGGCCATTGGAGCCTAAGCTCAGTCGTTGCCGTTGCCTCAGTGGAGGTTCCGGGACTCTGGACGGCATTCCGCCTGGAAATGCGCCTGCAGCGACGATGACTGCCGTCGCTGTGCGTGAAAAATGGAGTGCATTGACATGGCCGAGCTTTCACCGTCCGTCCGGACGGTCCTCGTTCTCGAGGACAACTTCATCATCGCCATGGACGTCGAGGAAATCCTCGCTTCTCTCGGAATATTGCAGGTTACGATCGCCGGGAATGCGAACCAGGCATTGGAGCTGCTGGCGCTCCAGGCCTTCGATTTTGCGATCCTCGACGTCAATCTCGGCGATCACACGAGTTTCGTGGTTGCCGATGCCATGCTTGCCCGCGGAATGCCGTTCGGCTTCACCAGCGGCTACGGCGATGCCGAGCACTTCCCGACCTATCTCAGGCACGTTCCGCGGATCGACAAACCGTTCAACGAGAAATCGATCGGCCAGCTGATCGCCGCTGGGATCCAGACGAGAGAGGCTTAGGAACCGGCTCAGCCCTTGCGCGACCTGCTCAGGGCTTGCCGCGCGATACGAACCAGGGATTGGCGAAGTCGCTGTCGTCCTTCTGGTTGCGCTTGCCGTAGGTAAGCGGCGTGCCATCCATCGTCAGCGTTTCGCCACCGGCGGCCCTCAGGATCGCGTCGCCAGCGGCGGTGTCCCATTCCATCGTCCGGCTGAAGCGGGGATAGACGTCGGCCACGCCTTCGGCGAGCAGGCAGAATTTCAAGGACGAGCCGACCGTCCGGTAATCGGCGATGCCGTGTTTTTCGAGGTAGTCGATCGTCTCGGCGCTGTTGTGCCAGCGGCTGGCGAGCCCCACCATGCGATCCCCGCAGCTGCGGCAGCCGATGATCGTTTCTTCGGTCAGGCGAAAGCTGCCATCAATAACCGACTTTACCGCCTTGCCATGGTGTGCCGCATAGAGGATTCCAAGCGCCGGGGCGTAGACGACGCCCGCGACGGGCGCGCCGTTTTCGATCAGCGCGATGTTGACGGTGAAGTCGTCGTTGCGGCTGATGAATTCCTTGGTGCCGTCGAGCGGATCGACAAGGAAAAACGACTTGCCGGAAATCTCCGGCACGAAGCCGGCGGACACCGCTTCCTCGGCGACCACGGGGATGTCCGGAAAGGCGGAGGCGAGGTCTGCCAGGATGATGCGTTCGGCCGTCGTGTCGGCATCGGTGACCGGCGAGCAGTCAGGCTTGTGCGTGACCTCCGGCCCGGCATTGTAGATGTCGAGAATGGCCCGACCCGCCGTTATTGCCGATTGTTGCAGTATCTCCAGCATTCGCCCTGTCTTTCGGTCCGTCATCAGGCCCATAGCATATTGAGAGGAAGATTATAGCCATGCTTTTGACATGGCAGGCGGCTCTTTACGCGTGGTCGCAACTGATCTGCGGGGCGGAGCATCTCAAGCTTTTTTGCAATTGCGAGAGGCTTTGCGTCTTTGCTTCCGCGTTCCGGCTGTGCAAATGTGCCGGCGCAACTGAACTGGATGCCTTCATGCGTTATTCCGCCTTCTCGCTTGTCAGGAACGCCCTTTCCGGAAACCTGAACTGGAAACCGCATTGGCGCCAGCCACAGCCGAAATCCCACTATGACGTGATCATCGTCGGCGGCGGCGGCCATGGGCTCTCGACCGCCTATTATCTCGCCAAGGAATTCGGCTTGAAGAACGTCGCGGTCCTGGAAAAGGGCTATCTCGGCTCGGGTAATGTCGGTCGCAACACGACGATCGTGCGCTCCAACTACATGCTGCCCGGCAACGAACCCTTCTACGAGTTCTCGATGAAGCTCTGGGAGGGGCTGGAGCAGGATCTCAACTACAATGTGATGCTGTCGCAGCGCGGCGTCATCATGCTCTACCACAGCGACGGCCAGCGCGATGCCTATGTGCGCCGCGGCAATGCCATGTGGATGGAAGGCGTGGCAGCGGAGCTGATCGAGCGCGAGCAGTTGAAGAAGATGATCCCCTTCCTCAACTACGATCATGCCCGCTATCCGATCCTCGGTGGCCTGCTGCAGCGCCGCGCCGGTACCGCGCGGCATGATGCGGTCGCTTGGGGCTATGCTCGCGGCGCGGACCAGCATGGTGTCGATATCATCGAGCATTGCGAAGTGACCGGCATTCGCCGCGAAAACGGTGTCGTCACCGGCGTCGAAACGACCAAGGGCTTCATCGGCTGCGGCAAGCTGGCGCTGGCGGCGGCCGGCAACACCTCGCGCGTCGGCGAAATGGCGGATCTGAAGCTGCCGCTGGAAAGCCATGTGCTGCAGGCCTTCGTGACCGAGGGGCTGAAGCCCTGCATCGATCACGTGATCGTCTATGGTGGCGGCCACTTCTACATCTCGCAATCGGACAAGGGCGGCCTCGTCTTCGGCGCCGAGATCGACGGCTATTCGTCCTATGCCCAGCGCGGCAATCTGGCGACCGCCGAGCACGTGATGGAGGAGGGGGTAACGATGATCCCCGGCCTGTCGCGCGTTCGGGTGCTGCGCGCCTGGGGCGGCGTCATGGACATGAGCATGGACGGCTCGCCGATCATCGACCGCACCTCGATCGACAATCTCTACTTGAACTGCGGCTGGTGCTACGGCGGTTTCAAGGCGACGCCGGCTTCCGGCTACTGCTTCGCCCACCTGATCGCCAAGAACGACACCCATCCGGTGGCGCGCGCCTTGAGGCTCGATCGCTTCGCCCGCGGCTATGCCGTCGACGAGGCCGGCGCCGGCCCGCAGCCCAACCTTCACTGACAGGACACGGCCGGCCCGCCGGCTCGTATGGAATGAACAGGAAGCCGGAGTGCGGCTTCAGGACACGGAAGACGATGGCAAGCCTGATTACCTGCCCGCATTGCGGGGTCCGACCGAAGGAAGAATTCGCGATCCGCGGCGACGCCTCGCGCGGCCGTCCCGAGCCGATGGATTCGGACGAGGCCTGGCATGATTACGTCTATGTGCGCGCCAACCCGCGTGGACGCACGTTGGAGCATTGGCATCACATCGCCGGCTGTCGCCGCTTCCTGGTGGTCGAGCGCGATACGGCCACCCACGAGGTCTATTCCGTCGTCGATGCGGCCGAGTTTGCGCGGAGGGCAGCGCGATGACCGGTTATCGTCTTTCCTCCGGCGGTCTCGTCGATCGCAGCAAAACGTTGAGCTTCACCTTCGACGGCCGGCCGCTGCGCGGATTTTCCGGCGATACGCTCGCCTCCGCACTTCTTGCCAATGACCAGCTGCTCGTCGGCCGCAGCTTCAAATACCACCGGCCGCGCGGCATCGTCAGCGCCGGGCCCTCCGAGCCCAACGCGCTCGTCACCCTCGGCTCTGGTGCCCGCACCGATGCCAACACCAAGGCGACCGTCGCCGAACTCTATGGCGGGCTGACTGCCAAAAGCCAGAACCGCTGGCCGTCTCTCGGCTTCGATGTCGGGGCGGTCAACGGCGTCCTTTCGCCGTTCCTCGGCGCCGGCTTCTACTACAAGACCTTCATGTGGCCGAAGCAGTTCTGGGAGCGCGTCTACGAACCCTTCATCCGCCGCGCCGCCGGCCTCGGCCGGGCGGTGCTGGAGCGCGACCCCGAGAGCTACGAGAAGTCCTGGGCGTTCTGCGACCTGCTCGTCGTCGGTGCCGGTCCCGCCGGCCTGATGGCAGCACTGACGGCCGGCCGCGCCGGCCTTCGGGTCATCGTCGCCGACGAGGATTTCCGGCTCGGCGGCTCCCTGCTTGCGACCGGCGAGACCGTCGACGGCGCGCCGGCATCGGTCTTTGCCGACCGCACCGTCGCCGAACTGCAAGCGCTGCCCAACGTCACTCTGCTTTCGCGCACCACGGTCTTCGGCTGGTATGACGACAACGTCTTCGGCGCGGTTGAACGCGTGCAGAAACACGTCGCTGAACCGTCTTCGAAGCTCGTGAGCGAGCGTGTCTGGCGTATCGTTGCCAAGCGCGCGCTGATGGCAACCGGTGCCGAGGAACGCCTGCTGGTGTTCGGCGGCAATGATAGGCCCGGCGTGATGATGGCGGGCGCCATGACCACCTATGCCGAGCGCTATGGTGTGGCCGCCGGCAAGCAGGTCACGATCTTTACCAGCGGCAGCGCCGGGTACCGCACGGCACGGGCCCTTGCGTCCAAGGGCGTCGCCATCGCGGCGATCGTCGACGCCCGAGCGGAATCCGCCGATCAGGCGCCTGATGGCATCCGGGTCATCCGCTCGGCTTCCGTCGTCGACACCAAGGGCAGGCAGCGCCTCAAGGGCATCGTCGTCGAACGCTCCGGCTTCGAGGAACTGATCGCCTGCGATGCGCTGGGGATGTCCGGTGGCTGGAGCCCGGTCGTGCATCTTGCCTGCCAGCGCGGCGCAAGACCGGCCTGGTCGGAGGAATTGAAGGCCTTCGTCGCACCCGATGTCGGTGGCGGCCTGCGTCCCGTGGGCGCTGCAAACGGTGTCTACACGCTCGCGGGCTGCCTGTCCGATGGTGCGGACAAGGCCGCAGCGATTGCGGCCGACCTCGGCTTCAGCGCCAGCTCGGCCGCAGCACCGGTCGTCGATGGCGAAGAGGCCACGTCCTTTTCAGCGCTCTGGTATGTGCCGGGCGCCAAATCGAAGGCCTTTGTCGATTTCCAGAACGACGTGCATGCGAAGGATCTCGGCCTGGCGCTGCGCGAAGGTTTCGGCCATGTCGAGCACGCCAAGCGCTACACGACCAGCGGCATGGCGACCGATCAGGGCAAGCTTTCCAACATCAATGCCGTCGGCATTCTCGCCGGCATGCGTGGTGTCAGCCCGGCAGAGGTCGGCACCACCACCTTCAGGCCTTTTTATACGCCGGTCTCCTTCGGTGCACTTGCCGGCACGGCGCGCGATGAGCATGCAGCACCGGCGCGCAAGTCGCCGCTGCATGGCTGGGCGATGAAAAATGGCGCGACCTTCGTCGAGGCCGGGCTCTGGTATCGTTCCGCATGGTTCCCGCGCGCCGGCGAAAAGACCTGGCGCGACAGCGTCGATCGAGAAGTCTTGAACGTGCGGGCCAATGTCGGCCTCTGTGACGTCTCGACCCTCGGCAAGATCGAGGTCTTCGGCCCCGACGCTGCGGAGTTCCTCAACCGTCTCTATTGCAACCCGGTCCTGAAGCTGCCGATCGGCAAGGCGCGTTACGGCCTGATGCTGCGCGAAGACGGTTTCGTCTTCGACGACGGTACGGTCAGCCGCTTCGACGAGGAACATTTCTTCGTCACCACGACGACGGCGATGGCCGGTCCCGTCATGGCGCACCTGGAATATTGCGCCCAGACGCTCTGGCCTGAACTCGAAGTCCGCTTCACCTCGTCGACCGACCAATGGGCGCAGATGGCGATCGCTGGTCCGAAAGCGCGCGTGGTGCTGCAGCAGATCGTCGATGGCGATATTTCCGATGGTGCGTTTCCGTTCCTGTCCGCCCGCAAGATCGTCCTGAAAAGCGGCGTGTCGGCGCGGCTCTTCCGCATTTCCTTCTCCGGGGAGCTGGCTTTCGAACTGGCGGTGCCGGCAGGTTATGGCGAGGCGGTGGCCGACCAGATCATGGAGGCCGGCCGGCCGCATGAAATCTGTGCCTATGGCGTCGAAGCCTTGAACGTGCTGCGGCTGGAGAAGGGTCTGCTGACGCATGCCGAATTCGACGGTCGCGTGACGCCAGACGATGCCGGGCTCGGCCGAATGCTCTCGATGCAGAAGACCGACTTCATCGGCAAGCGCCTGTCGACGCGCTACGGCCTGACGGCGGCGGATCGCATGCAGCTCGTTGGTCTGAAGCCCGTCGATGCCGACAAGGACATGCGGGCCGGAGCGCATCTTCTGAAGGAGGGGACCAAGCCCTCGACGCTGAACGATCAGGGTTGGGTCAGCTCGGCCGGTTTCTCGCCGGTCCTGGGGCACGCCATCGCGCTCGCCTTCCTGAAATCCGGGCGCGAACGCTATGGCGAGAAGGTCGTGGTGTTCGACAAGCTGCGCGATCAGGAGATCGTCGCCGAGGTCTGCGACCCGGTCTTCGTCGATGCGCAAAATGCAAAGCTGAAGGCCTGAGGAGGCGGTGATGGTTCGCGACTACAACAACCGCCACGCACTGGAGCAGAAACTGCGATCGGCACCCACGTCGCCGGCTGCCGACCACCTGATGGTCGGGCATTGGCGCACGATGGCGACGGTTCTTGCGCGCGCCGGCCGGGAGGAGACCGTGCGTGAGGCGATCGCCGCACAGTCCGACTTGTCCATGCGGTTTTCGGCACCGGGGGAATGGCTTGTCGTCTCCGAGGTGGAAGCGCCGAGCGGGCTCGTACGTTGGCTCGAAGAGCTTTGCGACGGCGGTGCCTATGTTGTCGACCAAAGCGATGGGCGCGTCGTGTTCCGGATCGCCGGCCCGAACGTGCGCAGCATCCTCGCCAAGGGCATCGGCCTTGATCTTCATCCCTCAGCCTTCACGGTTGGCGGCAGCACCAATGCGCTGTGCGGTCACATCCCGGTCAATCTCGCCCGAACGGACGAGGACACGTTCGAGCTGATCGTGCCGCGGAGCTATGCGGAATCGCTCTTCGATGACCTGATGAAGATGGGGCGAGCCTTCGATCTCACCGCCGCCTTCTCGGATTGAGACGGCCCCTTCAAGAGGTCGAAATCAAATGCGGCATGAAATGCCGCAAACAGGTCGCCCATCCGCCAGCAAACGGCGGAAATGGACAAGCGTCCTTCGCAGCCGTGTCTTTATCGGCGCCGTCTTTCTGACTAGGCTTTCATCATTCGTCGCTTGCACTTCTGTCTCTGAAGCAAGCGGTCGCCGTGCCTGAGTTTCTTCCTGACAATTTGGCCATGCCTCCGGCAGGAGCATGGGGAGACGGAGTGTACGCATGAAAAGCCATGCCAAGGTCGTCGTTATCGGAGGCGGTGTCGTCGGTTGTTCGGTGCTCTATCACCTGACGAAATTCGGCTGGACCGATGCCGTGCTGCTCGAACGATCGGAACTCACCTCCGGCTCCACCTGGCACGCGGCCGGTGGCATGCACACGATCAACGGTGACCCGAACGTCGCCAAGCTGCAGAAATATACGGTCGAGCTCTACAAGGAGATCGAGGAGTATTCCGGCCAGGATGTCGGCCTGCACATGACCTCCGGCATGATGCTCGCCGCCACCAAGGAACGTTTCGACTGGATGAAGTCGATCCTTGCCAAGGGCCGCTACATGGGGCTCGAAGCTGAACTTTTGACACCCAGGGAAGCGCACGATCTGATGCCGCTGCTCGATCCCGACCAATTCGTCGGCGCGGTGTTCGATCCGGTCGAGGGGCATCTCGATCCCTATGGCACGACGCATGCCTATGCCAAATCGGCGAAGAAGAACGGTGCGGAGATCTATCTGCACACCAAGGTCGAGGACTTGGTGCAGCGGGAAGACGGTTGCTGGCGGGTGATCACCAACCAGGGCGAGATTGTCGCCGAGCATGTCGTCAACGCCGCCGGCCTCTGGGCCCGCGAGGTGGGGCGCATGGTGGGGCTGGAACTCCCGGTGCTCGCTATGGAGCACATGTATCTCATCACCGAGGACATGCCAGAGGTCATCGAGTTCAACCAGACGCGCGGCAAGGAGCTGATGCACTGTGTCGATTTCGACGGCGAGATTTATCTCCGCCAGGAGCGGAACGGCATGCTGATGGGCACCTATGAGAAGGCGTGCCGTCCGTGGTCGCCCGTCACGACGCCCTGGGACTTCGGCCATGAACTTCTCGCCGAGGACATCGACCGTATCTCGCCCGAACTCGAGGTCGGCTTCCGGCACTTCCCGGCCTTCAACAAGGCCGGCATCAAGAAGATCATCAACGGTCCTTTCACCTTCTCGCCGGACGGTAACCCGCTGGTCGGCCCGGTGCGGGGCTTGAGGAATTTCTGGTCGGCCTGCGCCGTCATGGCCGGATTCAGCCAGGGTGGCGGCGTCGGCCTGGCGCTTGCCAACTGGATGATCCATGGCGACCCCGGCTTCGACGTCTTTGCCATGGACGTTTCGCGCTACGGCGATTTCGCCACGCTTGCCTATACCAATGCCAAGGTGCGCGAGAACTACTCGCGTCGCTTCTCGATCCGTTATCCGAACGAGGAGCTGCCGGCGGCAAGGCCTCTGTTGACGACGCCGATCTACGACCGGCTGAAGGCTGCGGGCGCCGTCTTCGGCGCGTCCTACGGGCTTGAAACGCCGCTGTGGTTTGCACCCGAAGGCGTGAAGGACGCCTTCTCGTGGCGCCGTTCGACCGACTTTGAGACGGTGGGCGCGGAGGCCCGGGCCGTGCGCGAAGGCGTCGGCCTGATGGAGACATCGGGCTTTGCCAAATATGCGATCACCGGCAAGGGCGCTGAAGCCTGGCTCGACCGCATGCTTGCCTGCCGCATCCCTGAGGTCGGGCGCATGGCATTGGCACCGATGCTGAAGGAGGACGGCAAGCTGATCGGCGACTTCACCCTTGCCAAGCTCGGCGAGGGGGATTTCCTGCTTGTTGGATCCGGCATAGCCGAGGACTACCACATGCGCTGGTTCGAGGCGCATCTGCCTGCGGACGGCTCGGTGACGCTGAAGGCGTTGAAGCTGGAGCTGGTGGGCCTGTCGATCGCCGGGCCGAAGGCGCGCGATGTGCTTGAAAGCCTGACCCATTTCGATGTCTCCGACGCCGCTTTCCCGTTCATGGACATCCGCCGGATGGATCTCGGCATGGCGCCCGCGCTCGTCGGCCGCGTCAGCTACACCGGCGATCTCGGCTACGAGATCTGGATGAAACCGGAGTACCAGCGTTATCTCTTCGAACTGCTGATGGAGAAGGGGGCGGCTTCCGGGATCCGTTTGTTCGGCCTGAGGGCGCTGAATGCATTGCGCGTCGAAAAATCCTTCGGCAGCTGGGCGCGCGAATATCGTCCGCTCTATGGCCCGGTCGAGGCTGGGCTCGGCCGTTTCGTCGCGACCGGCAAGGATGCCGATTTCATTGGCAAGGCGGCGGCCGTGAAGGAGAAGGCGGATGGCGGCGCGTTGCGGCTGCGGACCTTCGTACTCGATGCGAGGGATGCGGACGTCATCGGCGACGAGCCCATCTATCTCGACGGTGTCGTGCGCGGCTGGGTGACATCGGGCGGCTATGCGCATGCAAGTGGGGTTTCGGTCGCCATGGGCTACGTGCCCAAGGAGATCGCCGACCGAAGCGATGGCTGGTCGATCGAACTCTTGGGTGAGATCCTGCCGGCCCGTCTTCAGCCGCATCCGCTGTTCGATTCGAACGGTCAGCGCATGCGCGCCTAAGCATTCGAGGTGTAATGCAGACCGAAGTGGCTGTCGAAGCTTCATAGAATACCCGACGCTTTTACGACTAAAGTTGATGCTTTCGCGGGCGAAAGCTGCGAAAGATTTGATTTTTCTGGCTGTAAAAGCGTCAAATCGATTTTATCGAGGAAGTTTTTGGCGAAGTCGCGTTTTTTAGCTTTCCTTTTCGTTTGAAAGAGGTATGGAATCGAGCAAACACAGCGCTCAACAATGAGCTCAAAAAACAAGAGACCGGACCGTTATGGATCTGGTCCAGGGGAAGATTGATGGAGTATTTCGTCCAGCAGCTCGTCAACGGGCTGACTCTTGGGTCTATTTATGGTATGATCGCAATCGGTTATACCATGGTCTACGGCATCATTGGCATGATCAACTTCGCCCACGGCGATATCTTCATGCTCGGCGGCTTTGCTGCTTTGATTGTCTTTCTTATTCTCACAACATTCATCGGGGGCGTCCCGGTTGTACTTGCTCTCCTGCTGATGATGATCGTCGGCATGCTGACCGCAGGTCTCTGGAACTGGACGATCGAGAAAGTGGCCTATCGGCCGCTGCGAGGTTCGTTCCGGCTTGCGCCGCTGATCACCGCGATCGGCATGTCGATTGCGTTGTCGAACTTCATCCAGGTGACGCAGGGCCCGCGCAACAAGCCGATCCCGCCGCTCGTCTCCTCGGTCTACGAAGTCTTCGGCATCACCATCTCGCTGAAGCAGATCATCATCATCGTCATCACGGCGGCTCTGCTTTCGATCTTCTGGTACATCGTCAACAAGACGCCGCTCGGCCGCGCCCAGCGCGCGACCGAACAGGACCGCAAGATGGCGGCGCTGCTGGGTGTTGACGTCGACCGCACCATCTCGGTGACCTTCATCATGGGTGCAGCACTCGCTGCCGTCGCCGGCACGATGTATCTGATGTATTATGGCGTCGTCGTCTTCACCGACGGTTTCGTGCCTGGCGTCAAAGCGTTCACCGCGGCCGTTCTCGGCGGCATCGGATCGCTGCCGGGCGCCGTTCTCGGCGGACTGTTGATCGGGCTCATCGAGTCCCTCTGGTCGGCCTATTTCACCATCGACTACAAGGACGTCGCGACCTTCTCCATTCTCGCCATCGTCCTGATCTTCAAGCCGTCTGGCATTCTCGGACGACCGGAAGTCGAGAAGGTATAATTCCATGGCAAACATTGCTTCTACAACTGCAAGCGCCGGCACTGACGTGACGGCGCGGGCCCTGCGCGAGGCTGTCTTCGCGGGCCTGATTTCGCTCGGCCTTTTCGTGCTGTTCGTCGGTCTCAAGTCCGACCAGAACATCCGCAACGAGCTGATCCTCAACCAGCGCTGGGGACTGCTGGCGATCTTCGTGATCGTCGCTGCCGTCGGCCGCTTCCTGATGGTTGCCTATGTCCAGCCGGCCATGGCTCGGCGCAAGGCCGCCAAGGCCGAGGCCGAGGATGTGGATGCGGTGAAGGAGGAGACCTTCTTCAGCCGCAACTTCTCCAAGCTCGCGATTGCGTTCCTGCTCATCTATCCGCCGCTCGTCGTCGCGATCTTCGGCGTCCAGGGCTCGCTGAAGTGGGTCGACAATTTCGGCATCCAGATCCTGATCTACGTGATGCTGGCCTGGGGGCTCAACATCGTCGTCGGCCTCGCTGGCCTGCTGGACTTGGGTTACGTCGCCTTCTACGCGGTCGGTGCCTATTCCTACGCCCTGCTGTCGACCTATTTCGGCCTGTCCTTCTGGGTTCTTCTTCCGGTCGCCGGCATTCTCGCCGCCTTCTGGGGCATGATTCTCGGCTTCCCGGTCTTGCGTCTTCGCGGTGACTATCTGGCGATCGTGACGCTCGCCTTCGGTGAAATCATCCGACTGGTGTTGATCAACTGGACCGAAGTGACGAAGGGTACCTTCGGCGTCTCCGGTATCGCCAAGGCGACGCTGTTCGGCATCAAGTTCGATGCCTCGAAGGACGGATTTGCAGCAATGATGGGCCTGCCGATGTCGTCGGCCTATTACAAGATCTTCCTGTTCTATCTGATCCTGGCACTTGCGCTGCTCACGGCTTACGTGACGATCCGGCTGCGCCGCATGCCGATCGGCCGCGCCTGGGAAGCGTTGCGCGAGGACGAGATCGCCTGCCGCTCGCTCGGTATCAACACGGTGACGACCAAGCTCACCGCCTTTGCGACGGGCGCCATGTTCGGCGGCATCGCCGGCTCGTTCTTCGCGGTGCGCCAGGGCTTCGTGTCGCCCGAATCCTTCGTCTTCCTGGAATCCGCGGTCATTCTCGCGATCGTGGTTCTCGGCGGCATGGGCTCGCTTACCGGCATCGCAGTCGCTGCGGCCGTCATGATCGGCGGCACCGAAATCCTGCGCGAGCTTTCCTTCCTGAAGATGGTCTTCGGACCGGACTTCACACCTGAACTCTACCGTATGCTGATCTTTGGCCTGGCCATGGTCGTCGTCATGGTCTGGAAGCCGCGCGGCTTCGTCGGATCACGCGAACCGACAGCCTTCCTGCACGAACGCAAGGCAGTCTCCGGCAGCTTCACCAAGGAAGGGCACGGTTGATGGCCCGCGAGACAACGACAATGACAAAAGACCCCATTCTCAAGGTTGAGCACCTGTCGATGCGCTTCGGCGGTCTCATGGCCATCAACGACTTCTCCTTCGAAGCCTATCGCGGTGACATCACCGCGCTGATCGGCCCGAACGGAGCGGGCAAGACCACGGTGTTCAACTGCATCACCGGCTTCTACAAGCCGACGATGGGCATGATCACGATGAAGCAAAAGGCCGGCAAGGAATACCTGCTGGAGCGTCTGCCCGACTTCGAGATCACCAAGCTCGCCAAGGTAGCGCGTACCTTCCAGAACATCCGGATGTTCTCCGGTCTGACGGTGCTCGAAAACCTGCTCGTCGCGCAGCACAACAAGCTGATGCAGGCATCCGGCTACACCTTCCTCGGTCTGCTCGGCTTCCCGGCCTACCGCCAGGCATCGCGCGAGGCGATCGAACTTGCCAAGCACTGGCTGGAAAAGGCGTCGCTGATCGACCGTGCCGACGATCCGGCCGGCGATCTCTCCTATGGCGCCCAGCGCCGTCTCGAGATCGCGCGTGCCATGTGCACCGGGCCCGAGCTTCTCTGCCTGGACGAGCCGGCCGCCGGTCTCAATCCGCGCGAGTCTCTGGCGCTCAACGAATTGCTGAAAAGCATTCGCGCCGATACCGGCACGTCGATTCTATTGATCGAACACGACATGTCCGTGGTCATGGAGATCTCCGACCACGTGGTGGTCCTGGAATATGGACAGAAGATTTCCGACGGCACACCGGATTTCGTGAAGAACGATCCGAGGGTCATTGCGGCCTATCTGGGTGTCGAGGATGAAGAGGTTGAAGAGGTGATCGAACAAATCGAGGAAATCGAAGGCGGGCAGGGGGGCACCCACTGATGACGGCGCCACTTCTCCAAGTCAAAGCCGTCGAGACCTACTACGGCAACATCCGGGCGCTCAGCGGGGTCGATGTCGAAGTTCACCGTGGTGAAATCGTCTGCCTGATCGGTGCCAACGGTGCCGGCAAGTCGACGCTGATGATGACCATCTGCGGCAGCCCGCAGGCGCGCACCGGTTCGGTCTTCTTCGAAGGTCAGGACATCACCCGTATGCCGACGCACGAGATCGCCCGGCTGCGTATTGCGCAATCGCCTGAGGGTCGGCGCATCTTCCCGCGCATGACCGTGTTCGAAAACCTGCAGATGGGCGCCAGCCTCGACAACCTGAAGCACTTCGACCAGGACGTGGAAAAGGTGTTTACGCTTTTCCCGCGCCTGAAGGAGCGCCAGGCGCAGCGCGGCGGCACGCTTTCGGGCGGTGAGCAGCAGATGCTGTCGATCGGCCGCGCGCTGATGGCCCGGCCGAAGCTTTTGCTTCTCGACGAGCCGTCGCTCGGTCTCGCACCGCTGATCGTCAAGGGCATTTTCGAAGCGATCAAGAAACTCAACAAGGAGGAGGGGCTGACGGTCTTCCTCGTCGAGCAGAACGCCTTCGGCGCGCTCAAGCTTTCGGACCGCGGCTACGTGATGGTGAACGGCCGGGTGACGATGAGCGGTTCCGGCAAGGAACTGCTCGCCAATCCGGAAGTGCGCGCGGCCTATCTCGAAGGCGGCCGTCATTGACCGGCCGCATCTGGAGCAAGTGACATGCAGGGAATTCTCTACGAAGAAGTGTCGATCTGGCAGTTTCTTTTCATAAGCTGCGTGCTCGGCGGCTGGACCGCTTGGCGCACGGGCAAGAGCGTGGCTGAAAGCTGGGAAGGCATGCCGCGGCTCATCCTCTACGTGGCGTTGCTGGGACTGGGGATCCGTTTCGTCCACCATGCGCTGTTCGAAGGCACCATGTTCAGCCTGCAATACTATATCGTGGACACGATCGTACTTTTGTTGTTTGCTACCGCAGGTTTCCGGTACTACCGGACCAAGCAAATGACCAATAACTACTATTGGCTCTATGAGAAGGCTTCGCCTTTCTCCTGGAAAGCCAAATAAAGGGAACAGCGCGCGCCGGCCGCCGCGGCCGGTGCGAAAGAAACACCGGCGCAACTATGGTGGGCATTGCGCAGGTTGGTAACGAGACCCGCTCGAATAATTGGGAGTAACAAGATGAAAAAGTCTCTTCTGTCGGCGGTCGCGCTGACGGCTATGGTTGCCTTCAGCGGCAGCGCCTGGGCTGATATTCTCGTTGGTGTCGCCGGCCCGCTGACTGGCCCGAACGCCGCTTTCGGTGCACAGCTCCAGAAAGGTGCAGAGCAGGCCGCCGCTGACATCAATGCCGCTGGCGGTATCAATGGGGAACAGATCAAGGTTGTGCTCGGCGACGACGTTTCGGATGCCAAGCAGGGCGTTTCGGTTGCCAACAAGTTCGTTGCTGACGGTGTGAAGTTCGTTGTCGGTCACTTCAACTCGGGCGTGTCCATCCCGGCTTCTGAAGTTTACGCCGAAAACGGTATCCTGCAGGTAACCCCGGCCTCCACCAACCCGCAGTTCACCGAGCGCGGTCTCTGGAACACGTTCCGTACCTGCGGCCGTGACGACCAGCAGGGTGCGGTTGCCGGTGCCTACCTCGCTGCCAACTTCAAGGACGCGAAGATCGCCGTCATTCACGACAAGACCCCCTATGGTCAGGGCCTTGCCGACGAAACCAAGAAGTCGATGAACGAAGCCGGTCTCACCGAAGCCCTCTATGAAGGCATCAACACCGGCGACAAGGACTTCTCGGCTCTGATCGCCAAGATGAAGGAAGCCGGCGTTTCGATCGTCTACTACGGCGGTCTGCACACCGAAGCCGGCCTGATCATGCGCCAGATGAAGGACCAGGGCCTCAAGGCTACCCTGATGTCGGGCGACGGTATCGTTTCGAACGAACTGGCTTCGATCGCCGGCGACGCCGTTGACGGCACGCTGATGACGTTCGCTCCGGATCCGCGCAAGAACCCGGCTGCCAAGGACCTCGTCGAGAAGTTCCGCTCTGCCGGCTTCGAACCGGAAGCCTACACGCTCTACGCCTACGCCGCTCTCCAGGTCATCGCCGAAGCTGCCAAGGCTTCCGGTGGCAACGACCCGCAGGCAGTTGCCGAAGCCATCAAGGCAAAGGGTCCGTTCAAGACCGCAATCGGCGAACTCGGCTATGACGAAAAGGGCGACATCACGCGTCCGGACTACGTCATGTACACCTGGAAGAAGGGTGACGACGGCAAGTACAACTACTTCCAGAATGAGTAGTTCTGATTTCGGACCTTGTGTCCGAGTGGTTGGGGCCCGGCGAGCAATCGCCGGGCTTTTCTTTTGGTGACGCTCGGCGCAGCGGTCTATTATTTCAATAGCGTGTCTCTGAGCGACGAGACTTCGGCGCGCAGTCGCTCGAGATCGTCGGGGCCGAGCTTTGTCGCTTCGCCAAGGTTGCGGGGTACGTCGATTGCCTTCTGCCGCAGCGCCTTGCCCATCTCGGTCAATTGCACCCGGACCTGCCGCTCGTCCCGGGGACACAAGAACACCTATGACTCGATCGTCGCCTTCTCGCAGACCGACTTTACCGAGGACCTGAAGAAGTTCGACGTCCCGCCCTTGATCATCCATGGCGACGACGACCAGATCGTGCCGATCGATGCGGCTGCACGGGCCTCGAAGACGCTGGTGCCGCATGCGGAGCTCAAGGTCTATGCCGGCGCCCCGCACGGCATCACCGACACGCACAAGGACCAGCTCAACGCCGACCTGCTCGCCTTCGCCAAGGCCTGACATGTCCGAAGCCCGAGAAGAGGCGCCCGCAACGGCGCCTCTTTTTTGCTTTTCGTGATAGGTGTTTCGCTTGTTGAGATAGCTGTCGCGTCGCGCCGTTTCGTGCACTATCTCGCAGCGATTCTGATCCGGAGGCAGGCATGAGCTCGAAACCCCGCATTCTCGTCACCCGTCGTTGGCCGGCGGCGGTGGAGCAGGTGCTTGCCGAACGCTTCGACGTCACCTTGAACGAAGGGGACGTGCCTCTGACGGCTGCAGAACTGGCTGAAGCACTCCGGACCTATGACGCCGTTCTTCCGACAGTTTCTGATCGACTTCCGGCCGACCTCTTCGCCGGTGGCGGCCTCCGCGCGAAGATCCTCGGCAACTATGGCGTCGGCTACAATCACATCGACGTCGCGGCCGCCAAGGCTGCCGGCATCGTCGTCGCCAACACGCCCGGCGTTCTCACAGATTGCACCGCCGACATCGCCATGACGTTGCTGCTTGCGGTCGCTCGGCGGGCAGGCGAGGGCGAGCGGCAGGTACGGGCCGGCGAATGGAGTGGATGGCGGCCGACCCACATGATCGGCGGCAAGGTCACCGGCAAGACGCTCGGCATCATCGGCCTCGGCCGCATCGGCAAGGCAATGGCCAAGCGCTGTCATTTCGGCTTCGACATGGATATCGTCTTCTACAATCGCTCGCGCATCGACCCGGCCGAGGCAAGCCGCTACGGTGCGCGTCAACTCGACACGGTCGAGGACGTATTGAAGGTTGCAGACTTCGTGTCGCTCCATTGCCCCGGCGGCGGCGAAAACCGTCACCTGATCAACGCCGAACGGCTGGCGCTGATGAAAAAGGGCGCCTACCTCGTCAACACGGCGCGGGGTGATGTGATCGACGAGCCGGCGCTGATTGCGGCGCTCGAAAACGGCGTCATCCGCGGCGCCGGGCTCGATGTCTTCGAGGCGGAGCCGAACGTGCCGGAACGTCTGCGCGGGCTCGAAAATGTCGTGCTGCTTCCACATCTCGGCAGTGCCACGGAGGAGACGCGCGTCGCCATGGGCATGAAGGTGGTCGACAATATCACGGCGTTTTTCGACGGTCGCGAGCCGCCGGATCGGGTGGCGTAGGCGGTTGCCCGTTTTCTGCGCAGGGCCTGCACGGAAATGCGGCATGCTGGCGATTTTCTTTGCAAAACAATAACTTGACTTGTCGTGCCGCGATGCGGACGATAGCGCCAAGATAAGGCGATCGCGCCCATGGGCGCCGCGTCGAGAATGAAGGACACCGCTTAGCGGTCTGACATGGACAAGGCAGCACGCATCGCCCCGCAGCGGGCCTGGGGCAAGGGACGGCTGGTCGCCAAGGCGGCGCTCGGCCACAGCCGCATTGCCGAACTCTACCAGGAAGGCTGCGCCAAGATCCGCCTGCCAAAGACCTTCGACACCTCGATGGAGGCAGTGCTCATCAATTCCTCCGGCGGCCTCACCGGCGGCGACCGCATGGTCTGGGAGGTCGCGGCGGGGGCTGGAACCGATGTGACGGTGACGACGCAGGCCTGCGAGAAGATCTATAAGGCGAGCGCCGATACCGTCGAAGTGAAAACGCGCATCGAGGTTGCCGCCGGCGCCCGTGTCGACTGGTTGCCACAGGAGACGATCCTCTTCGACCGTGCCTCGCTGTCGCGCTCGCTGGAGGTGGAGCTTGCTGCCGACGCGACGTTTCTCGCGGTGGAAGCGGTTCTGCTCGGTCGCAAGGCGATGGGCGAGGCGGTTGAAACCGGGCTCTTCCGCGATCGCTGGCGCATCCGCGTCGAGGGCAAGCTGCTGCATGCGGACAATCTGGCGCTATCAGGAGAGGTCGCGCGCCTCAGTCAGCGCAAGGCGGTGCTCGATGGTGGGGCCGCCTTCGCCACGCTGCTCCATGTCGGTCCCGACTGCGAACCCTTGCTGCCGCGTCTTCGGTCGCTCGTCGATGGCGCAGCGGGCGTCGGCATCAGCCATTTTCAGGTCCATGGCCGCGACAAGCTGGTTGCCCGTTTCGTGGCGCCGGATGGCTTCGCGCTCAGAAAAATCCTCATCCTGGTTATTTCGCACTTGCGCAAGCAGAAGACTGTGCCGAAAGTCTGGGTTCTCTAGCTCGTTTCGCATCTTTATTTGAAACAGTGAAATGATCTAACGCATTGAAACTTCGTAATTCCTGGCGGAAGACCGCTTCGCAGATTTCCAGGGAATTGCTTCACGAACAACCGGTGGCGACGCATGAATCTTACCCCGCGCGAGAAAGACAAACTGCTGATTTCGATGGCGGCCATGGTCGCCCGCAGGCGCCTGGAGCGCGGCGTGAAACTCAACCATCCCGAAGCGATCGCGCTGATCACCGACTTCGTCGTCGAGGGCGCGCGTGACGGGCGCTCGGTTGCCGAACTGATGGAGGCGGGCGCCCAGGTGCTGACGCGCGATCAGGTGATGGAGGGAATCCCCGAGATGATCCACGACATCCAGATCGAGGCGACGTTTCCTGACGGGACCAAGCTCGTCACCGTGCACGAGCCGATCCGCTAAGCTTGAGGTGAGGACGTGGCTTGTTGGCGCAGGGTGCCTGAGGCCTGAACGCGGGATAAAAGCATGCGGCCGGCCGAGGGCGGCTTGAGGAGAAGACCATGATCCCAGGAGAAATCATTGCTGCGGCCGGAGAGATCGAGCTCAATGCCGGTCTCGACACGGCGACGATCGAGGTTGCCAACACCGGCGACCGCCCGATCCAGGTCGGCAGCCACTATCACTTCGCCGAAACCAATGCGGGGCTGCAGTTTGACAGGAAAGCAGCCTACGGCTGCCGGCTCGACATTCCCGCCGGCACGGCCGTGCGGTTCGAGCCGGGCCAGACGCGCCAGGTGACGCTGATACCGCTTTCCGGCAAGCGCGAGGTCTATGGCTTCCGCCAGCAGGTGATGGGCAAGCTATGAGAGTGCTGCCGGTTCTCGGTTTGCTTCTGGTCCTTGCCACCCCGGCGCTCGCCGAGGATGAGCCGGACGTGGATTGCGCGAATGCGATGGCTCAGCCGGATCTGAATGACTGCGCCTACCGGGAATACGAAGCGGCGGACGTGGAACTGAATGCGGTCTACAGGCAGGCGATGACGGCGGCGCAGAAGGTCGACAAGGAGCTGGAAGGCGCCGATATCGGCGCGGTCGAGGCGCTGAAGACGGCGCAGCGCGCCTGGATCGGCTATCGCGACGGACAATGCGAGCTGGCCGGTTTCCAGGCCCGTGGCGGCCAGGCGGAGCCGATGCTGGTTTCAGGCTGCCTTGCCCAGCTCACGCAGAAGCGTACCGCCGAACTCAACGAATTTCTCGAAGCTCAAGGGAACTGACCGTTGCAGGCTCGCCGCGTCATCATGATCGTGGGCAATGGCGAGGTGCCTGACGGCGCCGGCGCAACGATCGATGCCGCCGATCTGGTCGTGCGCTTCAACGATTGCCGCTCTGTCGGCTCCGGTGGCCACAGGACCGATATCGTCGCGGTCTGCAATACCGGACGCCCGGGGATTTCCATGCTCGGCGGTGGTCGCTGGAAGACGAATGCCGCCGTGCGCCAGGCGCGGGAGATATGGTGCGTTCGCTCCGGCGCGAAGTTTGCCGCCATGCGGGCCGGGCTTGCGGAAACGCATCCGGACCTCGACGATTTCTGCGACGATTACACTGTCGGTTTCGAGAGCTTCGCCCGTTCGACCAACCGCGGCTTTCGCGTCGTCCCGGTCGATGTGCACGACCAGGTGGAGCAGGATCTCGCCGGCTTTTCGCCAGCCCCTTATGTCGTTCCATCGAGCGGGATGATCGTCATTGCCGATGTGCTCGCGCATCTGGCGACACCCGACGACGAGGTCGTTCTTGCCGGCTTCGGCCATGTCGGTTGGGAATGGCATCCCTTCGCCGCCGAGCGCCGCCATGTCGATGCGCTTGCAGCCAGCGGCCGTCTTCGCCGCCTCCATCCCATTTCTACTTCGTCCCAAGGAGCCTGAACCATGCCCTACAAGATGTCGCGCGCGGCCTATGCCAACATGTTCGGCCCGACGGTCGGCGACAAGGTGCGGCTCGCTGATACCGAACTTTTCGTCGAGGTGGAGAAGGACTTCACCACCTATGGCGAGGAGGTGAAGTTCGGTGGCGGCAAGGTCATTCGCGACGGCATGGGGCAGAGCCAGGCGACACGCGCCGAGGGTGCCGTCGACACCGTCATCACCAATGCGCTGATCGTCGATCACTGGGGCATCGTCAAAGCGGATATCGGCCTCAAGGACGGACGCATCGCCGGCATCGGCAAGGCCGGCAACCCGGACACGCAACCGGGCGTCACCGTCATCGTCGGTCCCGGCACGGAGGTCATCGCGGGCGAAGGCAAGATCATCACCGCGGGCGGCATGGACAGCCACATTCATTACATCTGCCCGCAACAGATCGAGGAAGCGCTGGTGAGCGGGCTTACGACCATGCTTGGAGGCGGCGCCGGGCCGGGCCATGGCACGCTCGCCACCACCTGCACCTCCGGTCCCTGGCATCTCGCCCGCATGATCGAGGCGGCCGACGGCTTCCCGATGAACATCGCCTTTGCCGGCAAGGGCAATGCGTCGCGGCCGGGCGCGCTGGTGGAAATGGTGCTCGCTGGCGCCACCTCGCTGAAGCTACATGAGGACTGGGGCTCGACGCCGGCGGCGATCGATTGCTGCCTCGGTGTCGCCGACGAATACGACGTGCAGGTGATGATCCATACGGACACCTTGAACGAGAGCGGCTTCGTCGAGGATACGATCGCGGCGATCAAGGGCCGCACCATCCATGCCTTCCACACGGAAGGGGCCGGCGGCGGCCACGCCCCCGACATCATCAAGATCTGCGGCCAGCCGAACGTCATTCCGTCCTCGACCAACCCGACGCGGCCCTACACCAAGAATACGCTTGCCGAGCATCTGGACATGCTGATGGTCTGCCATCACCTGTCGCCCTCGATCCCCGAGGACATCGCCTTTGCCGAGAGCCGCATCCGCAAGGAGACGATCGCCGCCGAGGACATCCTGCATGATATCGGCGCCTTCTCGATCATCTCGTCGGACAGCCAGGCCATGGGCCGCGTCGGCGAAGTGGCGATCCGCACCTGGCAGACCGCCGACAAGATGAAGCGTCAGCGCGGGCCGCTGCCGCAGGAAACCGGCGACAACGACAATTTCCGGGTGAAGCGCTATATCGCCAAATACACGATCAATCCGGCGATCGCCCACGGCCTCAGCCATGAGATCGGCTCCATCGAGGTCGGCAAGCGCGCCGATCTCGTCCTCTGGAACCCAGCCTTCTTCGGTGTGAAGCCCGACTTCGTGCTTCTCGGCGGCTCGATCGCGATGGCACCCATGGGCGATCCGAATGCCTCCATCCCGACGCCGCAGCCGGTGCACTACCGGCCGATGTTTGCCGCCTACGGCAAGAACCGCACGAGTTCGTCTGTAACCTTCGTGTCGCAGGCCTCGCTCGACGCCGGCCTTGCCGCCAAGCTCGGCGTTGCCAAGCAGCTTGTGGCGGTCCGCAACACCCGTGGCGGCATCGGCAAGGCATCGATGATCCACAACAACCTGCTGCCGCATATCGAAGTCGATCCGGAGACCTATGAGGTGCGCGCCGACGGTGAGCTTCTGACCTGCGAGCCGGCGACGGTCGTGCCGATGGCACAGCGCTATTTCCTGTTCTGAACAAGCAGGGACAGGGAATGAAGCGTGGCCTGAAATGGGCTTTCTTCGGCCTACTGGCGGCGATACTTGCCATCGTAGCCGGAACCTTGCTGCCGCGGCCGCTCCTGCCGGTTTCCGCCTCTGCGGCGGGAGCAGGGGGCACGCGCATCCTTCTGCTTTCCGGCCCGATCCACACGGACATCGCCATACCTCTGACGGACGAGATTCGAGCGCGGTTCGGCTTTGTCGAGGCGGCCGGCGTGCCGCTTGCGCATCCGCAGGCTGAATGGCTGATCTTTGGCTGGGGCGGGCGGGCCTTCTATCTGGAAACGCCGACCTGGTCTGAGCTGAAGCCCGGGCCCGTGTTCAAGGCGCTGACCGTCGATCGGTCGGTGATGCATGTGGATATCGCCGGTCGGATCGTCGAGCCGCAGGCTGCCGTCACCGGCTTCGAGCTGGACGAAGCGGGATACGATCGGCTGCTCGGCTTTATTGCCGAAAGCTTCACCCGCGAGGCCGGAGCTGTCGTTTCGATCGAGGGTTTTTCCTACAATGGCAACGACCGCTTCTTCGAGGCCGGAGGCAGCTTCAACGCGCTTTTCGGCTGCAACACATGGACGGCGCGGGCGTTGCGTGAGGCGGGCTTGCGAACGGGCCTGTGGAACCCGGTCCCGCCAAGCCTCGGGCTGTCGCTGCGGCTCCATAATTGAGCAATGATTGGCATGCGGCAGCCATGCGGCCACCGCATGGCTGCCATGCTCGCATGTGAATTGGGGCCTTTCGTGCTGCGTCGCAGCGCAATATCCGATAGGAAGACGGCTGACCTTCCTCGGTTGCCAGCAATCCTCCCAAGACCTGCCGACCGAGAGCTGCGCCAGAGCGGTTTGCGGTTCTCCGCATGTATCCCGCTCTAACTTACAAGAGACGATCACGTTCATGATTTTGGTCGAACCGATCCAAATCATCGTGGTCCAAAGGAGATGACGATGCTTGGCAGAAAAGTACCCGCTGTAACGTTCCGCACCCGCGTTCGCGACGAGGCCGTTGGCGGCTCGAACCCGTTCCGCTGGGAGGACGTGTCCTCCGACGATTACTTCGCAGGCAAGCGCGTCGTGCTGTTCTCGCTGCCGGGCGCGTTTACGCCGACCTGCTCGACCTTCCAGCTGCCCGATTTCGAAAAGCTGACGGCCGATTTCCGCGCCGAGGGCGTTGACGAAATTTACTGCATCTCGGTCAACGACGCTTTCGTCATGAACGCCTGGGGCAAGTCCCAGAGCCTCGAAAACGTCAAGCTGATCCCGGACGGTTCGGGTGAGTTCACCCGCAAGATGGGCATGCTCGTCGCCAAGGACAATCTCGGCTTCGGCATGCGCTCCTGGCGCTACGCTGCCGTCGTCAACAACGGCGTTGTCGAGCAGTGGTTCGAGGAAGAGGGCTATTCCGACAACTGCGATAGCGACCCCTATGGCGTTTCCTCGCCGCAGAACATTCTGGAGACGCTGAAGTCCCAGAAGCTCGCCGCCTGATGGCAGCCTATCGTTCCTGATTGGAAAGAGCCCGAAGATCGGATCCGGTCTTCGGGCTTTTTCTTGCGCGGTACAGCCGCCGCAAGCGCCTGAAAAGCCGCACCCGCCGCTGGCGCCAGGGCTTTTTCTTGCTAAAGTAGCCGGCAGAAAAGATATCGAGGGTTCAATGGTTTATATTATCGCCTACCTGACCGCACACCCCGGCAAGGGGGATGAGGTAGTGTCGCTCGCAGCACCGCTGATCGAGGCCACCCGGCGCGAGGCCGGCTGCATCACCTATGATCTTTACCGCAAGCCGGCCGAGCCCGACGCGCTGGTTTTTGTCGAAACCTGGAAGGACAAGGCAGCCGTCGACGCGCATTTCGAGGAACCACATCTGAAGGCCTTTCAGGCGGCGATGGCCGACCTGCTCGTCGAGGCGCGCCTCGAGCTGGTGACGCCGGAAAAGGTCGAGGTTCTCTGACGATGCCCTATCGTTCGACAGAGGTTCTCTCGCCGGGGCCGGCCGATATTGCGCCGCTTCATAGCGTGACATTGACGCACGACGCGCGGCATCTGCGCCGCAAGTTGCTGCATCTCGAAAACGACGATGTGGTGATGCTGGATCTCAAGGAAGCGGTTATGCTTGCCGATGGCGACCTCCTGGTGCTCGAAGGCGGCGGCCATATCCGCATCGCTGCCGCGCCCGAGGCGCTCTACGAGATCCGCCCGCGCGACGCGATGCATCTGATCGAGCTTGCCTGGCATCTCGGCAATCGCCACTTGCCGGCACAGTTCGAAGAGAGCCGCATTCTGATTGCCCGCGATCCGGTGATCCGCCAGATGCTCGAAGGCCTGGGCGCGGCGGTGAACGAGGTTTCGCTGCCTTTCCATCCGCTGCGCGGCGCCTACCATGCCGGCGGCCACAATCATGGCCATAATCATCACCACCATGGCTGAGCGGGTCGACACGCAAGCGCTGCTTCGCCTCGTGACATGGATGTCGCCGGCCTTTCCCGTCGGCGCGTTTTCCTATTCCAGCGGGCTTGAGCAGGCGGTTCACGACCGTCTGGTGAGCGACGCCGGCGAGCTTCGCAACTGGCTGGAGGCGGTCATCTCTCTGGGCTACGGCTGGAACGATGCGCTGCTTCTGGCCGAGAGCTATCGCGCCGTGAACGACCATGCCCGGCTGGCTGCGGCGGCAGAGCTTGCCGAAGCCCTAGCGGGAGGCCGCGAGCGCCATATGGAAACGATGCTGCAGGGCCAGGCGTTTCTGGCAGCGGCGCGGTCGTGGCCGCATCCGGTTCTGGATGCGCTGCCTAAGAGTGTCGCCTATCCGGTCGCAGTCGGTGCCGTCGCCGGCGCTCATGAAACGGGCCTCGAGCCGGCGCTTGCCGCCTATCTTAACGCCTCGGTCTCGAACGCCGTCTCGGTGGCGATCCGTTGCGGCGTGACCGGCCAGCGCGATGGCGTCGGCATCATTGCAGCACTCGAACCGGTCATCGCGGCGACAGCCGTCAAGGCCGCCGGCGCCTCGCTCGACGATCTCGGCTCGGCCACGATGACAGCGGATATTTCGTCGCTCAGACACGAGAGCCTGCATTCGCGGCTCTTCCGTTCGTAACTCATAGAACTGCGCAATTTCGGACGGAAACTGTCTCACGCTTCCCTGGAATTGCTTCCACCTTGAAAGGACATCCAGATGGCATCGAAGAACGGTCCCCTTCGCGTCGGCATCGGCGGGCCGGTGGGCTCGGGTAAGACGGCGCTGACCGACAAGCTCTGCAAGGCGATGCGGGAGAAGTACTCCGTCGCCGTCGTCACCAACGATATCTACACCAAGGAAGATGCCGAGGCGTTGGTGCGCATGCAGGCGCTGCCCTCCGATCGCATCGTCGGGGTGGAGACCGGTGGATGCCCGCATACGGCGATCCGCGAGGACGCCACGATCAATCTGCAGGCGATCGCCGATCTCAACCGCCGCATCCCCGATCTCGATGTCGTCTTCATCGAATCCGGCGGTGACAATCTTGCGGCGACCTTTTCGCCTGATCTCGCTGACCTGACGATCTATGTCATCTCGGTCTGCCAGGGCGAGGAAATCCCGCGCAAGGGCGGGCCGGGCATCACCAAATCGGACCTTCTGGTCATCAACAAGAAGGATCTGGCGCCCTATGTCGGGGCCGATCTCGACGTGATGCAGCGGGATGCGACGCGCATGCGGGCGGAAAAGCCCTTCGTCTTTACCGACATGAAGCGCGGCGACGGCATCAACCGGATCGTCGATTTCCTGACGCTGCACGGCGGCCTCTGACGCCGTCCGCTTTTGTTGCTTCTGGCGCCCGAACGTTCGCCAGTGCGTCAGAAGCGCTCCAGCGCCTGCCGGTCGTGGATCTCGATGACGCGGCCCTTGACGGTGACGCCGGAGCGGCGAAGGGCCGAGAAGGCGCGAGACAGTGCCTCGGGCGCCAGGCCCAACTTGCCGGCCAGCACATTCTTCTGGAAGGGCAGGCGGAAGGAAAAGTTGGTGATGCCATCGGGGCAATTGCCGAGGATATAGCTCGCGACCCGCTGCGGTGCCGTGAGCAGCCGGTCTTCGGCCAGGCAATCCTCCGCCATTTGCGCGTGCCGGCACAAAAGCTGCATCAGTGCGTCGGCGATCTCGGGCGTCTGTTCGGCCAGCTTGCGAAGCCTGCGGCTGTCGATGCGCGCAAGCATCGTCGTCTCGATCGCCTGGGCGTTGGCGGTGGCGCGGTTGCCAAGGAACATGGCGCTTTCGCCGAACAGTTCGCCTTTCGGGAAGACGGCGATATCCGCCTCGCGCCCGTCCTTGCCCAGCCGGTAGAGCCGCACCAGACCGGAGAGGACCAAGAAGACTTGGTCCAGTGCCTCGCCCTGGCCAAAGAGGATGTCGTGCTCCTCGTGTGTGGAAACCACGACATCATCGAGAATGGCGCTCGACGCCGCCGCCGGCAGCTTTTCGAAAAAGCAGGAGCCGAGCAGCACCGCCCTGTCGTTCGAGTTCAATCGCAACGTCTTCATCGTACCCGTCCTGAGTAAAATCCAGTGCTAGGGTAGAGGGCTTTGCAGATCTTGGTTTGACCTCGATCAAATAGAAATCACAAAAAGCCCGCGCTTGCAGGGCGCGGGCTTGCTTTAGAATTGTGGCCGCCCCGGGTGGAGAGCCCCTTCGGCGGTGACCTACTCGGCAGCGAGCGCTGGGTGGTTGATGACCTTGCCGCCGGACCGTCCCTTGGTCTGGTCCGTTTCCAGCGTCTTCAGCCGGTCTTCCAGGCCTTCGATCGTCTTGCCTTGCTCATGCACCAGATCGGTGAGGGCCTCGCGGTCGAGCGGCAGGTTTTCCTCGTCCTTCTTGCCGACGAAGCGGCCGAAGATGCGGGCGAGCAGTCGCGAGAGGTCGTCCATGATCAGGAAGAACGACGGTACGATCACGAGGCTCAACACCGTCGAGACGATGATGCCACCGATCACGGCGATCGCCATCGGCGCGCGGAACGAGCCGCCTTCGCCAACGCCGAGCGCGGAGGGCAGCATGCCCGCCGACATGGCGATCGAGGTCATGATGATCGGGCGGGCGCGCTTGCGGCCGGCCTCGATCATGGCGACCTGCCGGTCCATGCCGTGATGCATCATCTCGATACCGAAGTCGACGAGCAGGATGGCGTTCTTCGTGACGATACCCATCAGCATCAGGATGCCGATCAGAACCGGCATGGATAGCGCGTTCTGTGTCAGGATCAGCGCGGCGGCCACGCCGCCGATTGCGAGCGGCAGCGAGAACAGGATGGTGAAGGGCTGGATCACGTCCTTGAACAAGAGGATCAGCACCACCAGCACCAGCATCAGGCCGAGCAGCATGGCGTTGCCGAAGCTCTGCTGCATTTCCGCCTGCACCTCGGCGTCGCCGCTTTCGAGGAACTGCACGGACTTCGGCAGATCGGCCTGGCCGGCGATCTGCTTGAAGCGCTCCGAGGCCGTGTTGAGCGCAACACCGACCGGGAGATCCGCGCCGAGCGATACGACGCGGTTGCGATCGTAGCGCTTGATCGAGCTCGGGCCTTCCGAATAGTTGATGTCGGCAACGCTCGACAGCGGCACGGTGGCGCCGGCGGCGGTCGTGATCTTCAGATTGCGGATCGCGGCGATATCCGTGCGGAAGTCGCGGTTGATCTGCACGCGGATCGGGATCAGCCGCCCGTCGAGGGCGATCTTGGTCAGCGCCGCGTCGATATCGCCGATGGTGGCGACACGGATCACCTCGGAGATCTGCGCGGTCGTGATTCCGAGGCGCGACATCTGCTCGTCCCGCGGACGGATCTGCAGTTCCGGACGGGGAAGGGCGCCATCCGGGCTGACATTGGCCAGCAACGAGTCGCTCCTCAACTTGCCCTCCAGCGTCGCCACAGCCTGATCGAGATCGGCCTCGTTGTTGGAGAGCAGGTTGAAGGAGAGATCGCGCTCACCGCGGTCGTTGAGCTTGATCACCCGCACATCCGGAATGTCACGGACGCGAGCGAAGATTTCCTTCTCGATCTGCGACTGCGGGATGATGCGGCCGGCAGGCGGCATCTTCGGCAGGTACGCGCCGATCACCGGCGTGCGACCGATGACGTCATTGACGATCTTGTTGACGAGCGACTGGTCGAGCTTCTTCAGAAGCACCGTCACCGTCGCGCGGCGCAGTTCCAGGTCGCCCTTCGGCGAAGCGCCGCCGAGTACGAAGATGTTGTCGACGCCTTCGATATCCTTGATCCGATCGTAGATCTCGGTGGTGGTGCGGTCGGTGTCCTCGAGCATGGCGTCCGGCGGCAGCTCGATCGACAGGCTGACGCGCGAGGCGTCTTCCGGCGGCAGGAAGCTGCCGGGCACGAAGAGGACGAGCGCGAAGACAGAACCAACCGAGAAGACGATGGCCGCAAGCAGCGTCAGGTAGCGGGTGTACCAGTGCTTCGTCGTGGCGACCACAAGGCGCGTATAGTTGCGCATCATGAAGCCGTCCCGGTCATGATGATCACTGCCGGCGTCCGACGGGCGCATCAGATAGGCGGCCATCACAGGCGTGATCAGACGCGCGACGAGCAGCGAGAAGAACACCGCCACGGCGACCGTCAGACCGAACTGGATGAAGTATTGGCCGGGAATGCCCGGCATGAAGGATACGGGCACGAAGACCGCGATGATGGTGAAGGTCGTCGCGATAACGGCAAGGCCGATTTCGTCCGCCGCTTCGATCGAGGCGCGATAGGGCGTTTTACCCATATGGATGTGCCGCTCGATGTTCTCGATCTCGACGATCGCGTCGTCGACGAGAATACCGGTTGCAAGCGTCATCGCCAGGAAGCTGACGAGGTTCAGCGAGAAGCCGAGCAGGTCCATGACCCAAAAGGTCGGGATCGCCGACAGCGGCAGGGCCACGGCGGAAATCAGCGTTGCCCGCCAGTTGCGCAGGAAGAGCATGACGACGATGACGGCGAGCAGCGCGCCTTCCATCAGCGTGTGCAACGCCGCCTCGTAGTTGCCGTAGGTGAAGTAGACGGAATCGTCGACCATCTCGATGGTGACGTCGGGGTTGGCCGCGCGGATCTTTTCGAGCGACTTGGCGACCGTCTCGGCGACGCTGACTTCCGAGGCGCCCTTCGCCCGGAAGACAGCAAAGGTCACGCCGGGGTTGCCGTTGAAGCGCGAGAAGGAACGCGGTTCCTCATAGGTATCGGTGACCGTGCCGAGATCGGACAGGCGCACGAAGCGGCCGCTCGGCACCGAGATCATCGTGTTTGCGAGCTGCTCGACATTGCGGGTATCGCCCAGCGTACGGATCGCCTGTTCGCTGCCGCCGACCTGGCCACGGCCGGAGCCGAGGTCCATGTTCATGCGGCGCAGCTGGCCGTTGACGTCGGCGGCGGTGATGCCGAGCGAATTCAGCTTGTCTTCGTTGAGTTCGACCCGGACTTCGCGGTCGGCGCCGCCGTAACGGTCGACGCGGCCGATGCCCTTCTTGCCCTGGATCTCACGCTTGATGACGTCGTCGACGAACCAGGAGAGTTCTTCGAGCGACATGCCCGGCGCGGACACGGAGAAGGTCTGGATCGCCTGGCCTTCGACGTCGACCTTGGAGACGATCGGTTCTTCGATCGAGGTCGGCAGGTCGCTGCGGATACGGTCGATCGCGTCCTTGACGTCCTGCACCGCCTGGGCCGTAGGCACTTCCATGCGGAAAATGACGGCGGTGGTCGAGGTACCGTCGTTGATCGTAGACTGGATATGATCGACGCCGGTGACGCTTGCGACCGCGTCCTCGACTTCCTTGGTGACCTGGGTTTCGAGCTCGGCCGGAGAGGCGCCGCTCTGCGTCACGTTGATCGAGACGATCGGGACGTCGATATTGGGGAAGCGGGTGATCGGCAACGACACGAAGGACTGGTAGCCCAGCACCATCAGGACGACGAAGAAGAGGATCGGAGCGATCGGATTGCGTATGGACCAGGCTGAGAAGTTCATGGTCACGGTTCCTGTCAGTTGGTCGCTGATGCGGCGGACTTGACGGGGTTGATGCGGTCACCGTCGCGGACATAGGCGCCGGCTCTCGCTACCACTTCCTCCCCGGCCTTCAGGCCCTCGAGGACTTCGATAAACTTGCCGTCGGAAATCCCTGTCTTGACCGGCAGGATGCGGATGACGCCGTTTTCGACCTTGCGGACGATGGTGCGGCCGTTCTCATTGGTAACGGCCGTTTGCGGCAGGACCACCGTCTGCTTCTGTTCGGCGGTGATCAGCGCGCTCGCATACATGCCGGCGCGTGCCTTCTCGGTGTCCATCAGGCTGATGAAGACGGTGCCGAGGCGGCTGACCGGATCGACCGTCGGCGCGATCAGGCGAATCTTGCCCTCGACTTTGGTGTTGCCGCCGGCAAGCGTCACGACGGCTGGCTGGCCGACGGCGAGCTTGATGATATCGGCTTCGGCGACGTCGGCTTTCATCTCGATGGCACCGTCGCGGATCATGGCGAAGAGCGGGTCGCTGTTACCGGTGGCGATCGCGCCGACCTTGGCATTCTTGGCCGAGATGACACCTGCGACCGGTGCCTTGACCTCGGTTCGGGCGAGGCGCAGGTCGATGTCGTCGATTTGCGCTTCAGCGACCTTAATGTCGGCACTGGCCACGGCAACGGCCTGTTCGGCCGAAAGCACACGGGCATGCGTCGCGATCGCGAGCGCCCGGACGCGATCGGCCTCGGCCGTCGAGACGGTGCCGTTCTTGGAGAGTTCGGCCGCACGGTCGCTGACGCGCTTGGCTTCGTCGTTGTTAGCCTTGGTTTCGCTGAGTTGGGCGTTCAATTGGGCAAGCCCGGCCTCGGCCTTGGCAAGCGAGGCTTCGAGTTCGCTTTTTTGCAGGCGAAGCGCGTCGTCGTTGAGAACCACGAGAACGCTGCCGGCCTCGACCGTGTCGCCGACATCGACATTAAGCGTGCGGATGGAGAGGCCGTCGACCATCGGGGCGACATAGACCTGCTCGACGGCCTGGATGGTGCCGGTCGCGACCACCCGGTCGCTGATCGACTGGTCGACCGCCGTCGTCACGACGATGGAGGGCAAGCTCGGTGCTGGTTTCGGTTGCGCTGCTTCCTCCGCCCGGGCGAAGGAAAGCGAACCAAGGGTCATCGCAGCGCACACGCTGAGGACAGGCAATACTTTTTGAGCCATCGGCTTCACAGTCCCGGCAATGGAAACAACATCGAGCGGATCTCCGCTTGATGCAGGATCCACGGGCAATCAGGCTATTTTACCGCACCGCCACAAGGTCCCGGCAAAGTGCTCGGGAACAGGAGATGGCGTATTCCTCACTTCGCGCTCCGCGTGCACGGTATCAGACCGTAGACGCGGGCGGAACTGGGACCGGTTACCGCAGGCAAGGCACTGGAAAAAAGACGTCCTCCATCATGCCTGCCTCCAACAAACATCGTGGCCTATGTAATCTCGGCCTTCGACGCTTACAAGGGTGCGCGAAGCGATGGTGCCTCAATATTCCGTTCGTTCTGCGGTTATGGTTGCGATCTTGACACGATCTTGACAATGGCAAGCAAAGGTAGCGCCGTTGTTCGCCGGATTACCACCCCCACGCCCGGTACCCGGCAGCAGCTTGGCGGATGCGAACGACCGCTAAGAAAACGGAAGAGGGCCGCACGATACTGAGCCGTGCGACCCTCTTTTGCGTTGCGGAGACAGGCCTATTTCAGCGCGGCGTCGGTGATCTCATGTGTCCAGGCGCCCTCGGGCTCCTTGGAAATCACGGGATCGGAACCACCCGAAAGCAGCGACTGCACGGTGCGTTTGTAGTCTGCTTCGTCGAGCGAGCCGTTGGAGCCGGCGGTGAGCTTTGCCACTTCGCTCATCATGCGCTTCTGGTGCTTCTCCGTCTGGGCGCCGGTGGAATCGTTTTCAAGAACGATATCGGCGGCCTCATCCGGGTTCTGCTCGGCATATTTCCAGCCCTTCATCGAGGCACGCACGAACTTGACCATCTTGTCCTTGAAGGCGGGATCCTTGAGTTTGTCCTCAAGTACGTACAGGCCGTCTTCGAGCGTCGCCACGCCCTGGTCTTCATACTTGAAGGTCACCAGGTCGTCCGTCTTGATGCCGGCATCGATGACCTGCCAGTACTCGTTATAGGTCATGGTGGAGATGCAGGCGGCCTGCTTCTGGATCAGCGGGTCCACGTTGAAGCCCTGCTTCAGGACGGTCACGCCGTTCGGGCCGCCGTCGGTCGGGATCTTCAGGTGCGCCATCCAGGAGAGGAACGGATACTCGTTGCCGAAGAACCACACGCCAAGCGTCTGACCCTTGAACTTGTCCGGGCTGGTGACGCCGGTTTCCTTCAGGCAGGTCAGCATCATGCCGGATTTCTTGAACGGCTGGGCAATGTTGACGAGCGGCACGCCCTTTTCGCGGGTGGCAAGGGCCGACGGCATCCAGTCGACGATAACGTCGGCGCCGCCGCCGGCGATCACCTGGGCCGGGGCGATGTCCGGACCGCCGGGCTTGATGTCGACGTCGAGGCCTTCTTCTTCGTAGAAGCCCTTGTCCTTGGCGACGTAGTAGCCGGCAAACTGCGCCTGGGTCACCCACTTCAGCTGCAGCGTCACCTTTTCGGCAGCTTCAGCCTGGAACGCTGCGAGCGAAAAGACGCCTGCGGCGAGAAGCGATGCAAGTCTTTTGTTCATGTCAGTTCCCTCTTGTTTTTACTTCGTTTTATTTAAGTTCTTCAAGCAGGCTCAGGCGCGCCCTCCGCGAATGGAGGGATGCCAGAAGGTGACGGCGCGCTCGATGAGTGCGACCACGCCGTAGAAGGCGGAACCGGCGACCGCCGCAACGGCGATCTCGGCCCAGACCATGTCGACATTCATGCGTCCCACTTCCGTGGAAATCCGGAACCCCATGCCGACGATGGGGGTCCCGAAGAACTCGGCGACGATGGCACCGATCAGCGCCAGCGTCGAATTGATCTTGAGCGCGGTGAAGATGAACGGCCAGGCGGCCGGCAGGCGTAATTTGACCAGCGTCTGCCACCAGGAGGCGGCGTAGGTGCGCATCAGGTCGCGTTCCATGTGGCTGGCGGCGGCAAGGCCGGCAACCGTGTTCACCAGCATCGGGAAGAAGGTCATGATGACGACGACGGCGACCTTCGACTGCCAGTCGAAGCCGAACCACATGACCATGATCGGGGCTACCCCGATGACGGGAAGGGCCGAGACGAAATTGCCGAGTGGCAGAAGGCCTTTCTGCAGGAAGGGCGAACGGTCGATCAGGATCGCGACGGCGAAGCCGAGGCCGCAGCCGAGCGCATAGCCGATCAACACTGCCTTCAGGAAGGTCTGGCGGAAATCGGCCCCAAGCGTCGGCAGCGAATTGATCAGCTTTTGCCAGATCATCGAGGGTGCCGGCAAAAGCACGGAGGGGACCTGGAAGCCGCGGACGATGCCTTCCCAGAGAACCAGGATGGTGATGCCGAAGATCACCGGCACGGCGAAGCGGGCGGCGCTGTTTGCGGCCGCGCTCCGGAAGTTCTGGCGCACCAGCCATTCGTTGAAGGCCCAGGCGGCGAGCCAGAAGATGATCGCGGCGGCAAGGACGGGAAGGTTCATGGCTTGGCTCCCATGCGCTTCAGGACGGCGGTGTGGGCAAAGCCGACGATCATGACGAGAACGGCCGCAAGGGCTGCCGCCATGAAGAGAGCGGCCCAGATCTGCACCGTCTGGCCATAATAGGAGCCGGCCAGCAGCCGGGCACCAAGACCTGCGACCGCACCGGTCGGCAATTCGCCGACGATGGCGCCGACCAGCGAGATGGCGACGGCAACCTTCAGCGAGGTGAAGAGGTAGGGCATCGACGACGGCCAGCGCAGCTTCCAGAAGGTCTGCGACGGGGAGGCATTGTAGGTGTGCATGAGGTCGAGCTGGATCGTCTCCGGGCTGCGCAGGCCCTTCACCATGCCGACGACGACCGGGAAGAAGGAGAGATAGGTCGAGATCAGCGCCTTCGGCAAAAGTCCGGAAATGCCGATGGCGTTCAAGACGACGATGATCATCGGCGCAATCGCGAGGATCGGGATCGTCTGGCTGGCGATGACCCAGGGCATCAGCGAGCGGTCCATGGCGCGGTTGTGGACGATGCCGACTGCCAGGAGGATGCCGAGGGCGGCGCCGATGCCGAAGCCGAGCAGGGTTGCCGAGAGCGTGATCCAGGCGTGGTAGACGAGGCTGCGCTTCGAGGTGATTGCCTTGTTGAAGGTGGTGTCCCAGATCTCGGCGATCACCTGGTGCGGTGCCGGCAGTACCGGACGTTCCTGCGCCATGGTGTTGCGCACGATCTCAGAGAAGCTGATCTCGGTGCCGGCGCGGGCTGCCGTATCACGCTCGAAGGGGGCGTTGAGGAAGACGACCGCGGCATACCAGATGGCGATCAGCAGCAGGACGACGGTGCCGACCGGCACCAACTTGTCCCTGAAGAAACTTGGTTCCTGCATCGTCACGCCTTTCCGCTTGCGGGGAACAACATCAGGCCCATTGCGACGATGCCGAGAAGCACGCCGGCGGCCTGCGTGAGGCTCAATCGTTCGCCGAACACGGTGAAGGCGATGACATTGACCATAACGAGCTGCACGATCGCCGACAGCGAGATTGCCAGGCCGAGGCCGCCCTCGCGCATGAGCTTCACCATGATGATGTTGCCGATCACATAGAGCCCGAGTGCGAGCAAGAGCATGCCGAGGTGGTTGTTGGAGACATAGGCGCGCGAGGCGGTGGCGCCGCCAAGGAAGATCGTCGTCGCCAAGAGCATCCAGAGGCCGAAGGCAAGGTTCATGCCCGCACCTTTCTGCCGCGCCAGCGATAGAGGATATCCGGCAGTTGCTCCTCGTTGTCGCCGTCGGTCCGCCGCACAGCCTCGAAGCCCTGGTGCTCGTAGAAGCGCTGGGCATCACGATTGTGTTCGAAGGTCCATAGGCTCAATTCGTCCGGTGACATCGCCTTGGCGGTGTCGATCAGCCGGGCGCCAATGCCTGCGCCACGATGCCACTCATCGATGTAAAGCGCGGTGACGTGGTGGTCGTCAGAGAGGGAAAGGAAGCCGGCGATCTCGCCGTCGTCCTCGGCCAAGAGCACGATGCGTTCGGCAAAGACGGTCTCGGCATAATAGCGTTCGACATCGGCATGCTCGTGCACCCGCGGCATCCAGGCCGTCGCGTCGATCCAGCGGTTGAGAATGCCGGCGCAGGCGGCCATGTCGGTCTGTTCGGCCCGGCGGATGCCGATGCTATTCGTCATAGCTGTGTCCCGCGCGCAGGCCTTCGCGGACGCGATGGGCGATTTCGAGGAACTCGGGCGTTTCGCGAATGCCGAGCGGCCGTTCGCGCGGCAGCGGCGATTCGATCACATCGGTGACGCGGCCGGGGCGGGGGCTCATCACCACGATCTTGGTGGAGAGGTAGACAGCTTCAGGGATCGAATGGGTGACGAAGCAGATCGTCTTGTTGGTGCGGGCCCAGAGCTTCAAGAGCTGTTCGTTGAGGTGGTCGCGAACGATCTCGTCGAGCGCGCCGAAGGGCTCGTCCATCAGAAGCAGGTCGGCATCAAACGCAAGTGCGCGGGCGATGGAGGCGCGCTGCTGCATACCACCGGAGAGCTGCCAGGGATATTTCTTGCCGAAGCCGGAGAGGTTGACGAGGTCGAGCGTGCGCTCGATGCGGGCCTTCTTCTCTTCCTTCGAATAGCCCATGATCTCAAGCGGCAGAGCGATGTTGTTTTCGATGGTGCGCCAGGGATAGAGCGCTGCGGCCTGGAAGACGTAGCCATAGGCGCGCTTGTTGCGCGCCTGCTCAGGCGTCATGCCGTTGACGCTGATCGTGCCGGAGGTCGCTTTTTCCAGATCGGCGATCACGCGCAAGAAGGTGGTCTTGCCGCAGCCGGACGGACCGATGAAGGAAACGAAGTCACCCTTGGCGACATCCAGGTTGACGCCGGTCAGTGCATGCACCGGGCCATCGGCGGTTTCGAAAGTCAGGCAGAGGTCCCGGGCCGAAACCACGGATGCGGTATTGGACGTCATCGGCGAATACTCATTCTGGCTGGTCTGTGTCAGACTGCTATCCGGACC
>Ga0102591_1000359_pt1 | contig 94877 bp, 74 predicted proteins | sample AraplaCol_mCL_r2_2_FD_76860 | JGI IMG/M metagenome (GOLD analysis project Ga0102591, IMG submission 76860) | Arabidopsis root microbial communities from North Carolina, USA - plate scrape MF_Col_mCL_r2 (SPADES assembly) (version 2) | ecosystem: Host-associated > Plants > Roots > Endosphere...
ACGAAGGCGGACACGTCGCCAGCCTGCGTTTCGATCACGGGCAGCGCGGTCAGCGAACCGGTCTTGCCGGTGACGGCGCCGTTCGTGAACTTGGCCACGTAGTCTTCGTTCACGCGGGCAGCACGCTCGAGCAGACGCGAGTGCAGGTAGAACACGTCGCCAGGGTAGGCTTCGCGGCCCGGCGGGCGGCGCAGCAGCAGCGACACCTGACGGTAGGCCCATGCCTGCTTGGTCAGATCGTCATAAACGATCAGTGCGTCTTCACCGCGGTCGCGGAAGTATTCGCCCATCGTGCAGCCGGCGTAGGCAGCCAGGTACTGCATGGCGGCCGAGTCCGAAGCCGATGCGGCCACGACGATCGTGTATTCCATGGCGCCCAGCTCTTCGAGCTTGCGCACCACGTTCGAGATCGTCGAAGCCTTCTGGCCGATTGCCACGTACACGCAGAAGACGCCCTTGCCCTTCTGGTTGATGATGGCGTCGACGGCCACTGCGGTCTTGCCGGTCTGGCGGTCGCCAATGATCAGCTCGCGCTGGCCACGGCCGATGGGCACCATCGCGTCGATCGACTTCAGGCCGGTCTGGACCGGTTGGCTCACCGACTGACGTGCGATCACGCCCGGTGCCACCTTCTCGATCACGTCCGTTTCCTTGGCGTTGATCGGGCCCTTGCCGTCGATCGGCTGGCCCAGCGTGTTGACCACGCGGCCCAGCAGTTCCTTGCCAACCGGCACTTCCAGAATGCGGCCGGTGCACTTGACCGTATCGCCTTCCGAAATGTGTTCGTAATCACCCAGCACCACGGCACCCACCGAGTCACGCTCGAGGTTCAGTGCCAGGCCAAAGGTGTTACCCGGGAATTCCAGCATCTCGCCCTGCATCACGCCAGACAGGCCGTGCACGCGGCAGATACCATCGGTCACGGAAATTACCGTACCGGTGTTGCGCACTTCAGCGTCGGCGCCAAGACCCGAGATGCGGGACTTGATCAGCTCGCTGATTTCTGAGGGGTTCAGTTGCATCACAATGCTCCTAATTCTTCAATCCGTCGGCCGTTGCGGTCAGGCGGTCAGCGTGGCTTGCATGGCAGCCAGGCGCGTACGCACGGAGGTGTCGAGCACTTCGTCGCCGACCTTGACGCTCACGCCGCCGATCAGCGATGGGTCGACCACCACGCTCGCGTACAGCTTGCGGCCGAATTTGCGTTCGAGTGCGGCGACCAGGTCGTTCTTCTGCGAGTCATCCAGCGGGAAAGCGCTGGTGATTTCCACATCGGACGACCCCTCGCGGGCGTTCTTGAGCACATGGAACTGTTCGGCGATCTCCGGCAGCACCGTCAGGCGGCTGTTTTCTACCAGCAGCTTGACGAAGCGCTTTGCCTCGTCGTTCACCGGGCTCTTCAGCACCGACAGGAACACTTCCTCGAGCTTGGCGCCCGGGACGTTCGGATCGGTGGCGAGGGCCTGCATGTCGGGATTGGCGGCAACCTGCCCCATTTCCGACACCAGTTCGGACCATGCACCCAGGTTGCCTGCACCGGCTTCGCTCGCGACGCGGAACAGCGCCTCGGCGTAGGGACGGGCAATGGTTGCGGTTTCAGCCATGATTAGAGCTCAGCCTTGAGTTGATTGAGCAGGTCTGCGTGGACCTGCGCGTTCACTTCACGCTTGAGGATCTGCTCGGCACCCTTCACGGCCAGCACGGCAACCTGGTCGCGCAGCGTCTCGCGAGCGCGGGTAACCTGCTGTTCCGCCTCGGCCTTGGCCTGGGCGATGATACGTGCGGCTTCCGCCTGGGCGTTTTGCTTGATCTCGTCGGCGGCTGCCTGGGCGCGCTTTTCAGCGTCGGCCACGCGTTGCGCGCCTTCGGTGCGGGCTTCGGCCATGGCCTGGTCCACACGCTTGTTGGCGATTTCAAGCTCCGCCTTGCCCTTTTCGGCAGCGGCGAGGCCATCGGCGATCTTCTTTGCGCGTTCGTCGAGCGCCTTCACCAGCGGCGGCCAAATGAATTTGGCAACAACCCACCACAGGATGAAGAACACGACCATCTGCGCAAAAAACGTTGCGTTCAGATTCATGGTGTGTTCCTTTCGGTAATCAAACTACAGATAAATGCACAAGGGCGGCCAGGCCATCGGACTGAGGCCTGCGCCGCCCGTCAGCATCATGCAGACCGAAAAGACTTACTGAATGACAGCCAGCAGCGGGTTCGCGAACGCGAACAGCATTGCAACACCCACGCCGATCAGGAATGCAGCGTCGATCAGGCCGGCCAGCAGGAACATCTTGGTTTGCAGCGGGTTCATCAGTTCAGGCTGACGTGCGCATGCTTCGATGTACTTGCCGCCCATCAGGGCGATACCCAGGCAGGCACCGATAGCGCCCAGACCGATGATGATGCCGATACCGATTGCGGTCAGACCCTGGATGTTGGCGAGATATGCTTGCATGATGACTCCTTTAATTGAGAGAGACTTAGAACCAAAAAACTAAAAAACGAAGAACCTGAAATCAGTGGTGATCGTGAGCCTGGCCGATGTACACCAGCGTCAGCATCATGAAAATAAAGGCCTGGAGCAGCACGATCAGGATGTGGAAGATGGCCCATACGGTGCCGGCAACCACGTGCCCGATGAAGCCCAGCGCGGACAGGTCCGCACCGAACGTCCAGATGGAACCCAGCAGTGCGATCAGCAGGAACACCAGTTCGCCGGCGTACATGTTGCCGAACAACCGCATGCCCAGCGACACGGCCTTGGCCAGGAATTCGATGATGTTCAGGATCAGGTTGAACGGGGCCAGGTACCACTTGGCGCCGAACGGGGCCGAGAACAGTTCGTGCATGAAGCCGCCTGCGCCCTTGATCTTGAAGCTGTAGTAGATCATCAGCACCAGCACCGAGCACGACATGCCGAGCGTACCGTTCAGGTCGGCCGTGGCCACTGCGCGGTGGTGCGGGAGATGGATGTGGAAGATACCCAGCAGGTTGTTCAGGCCGGTGACCCAGTCGACGGGGATCAGGTCGATGGCGTTCATCAGGGTGATCCAGCAGAACACCATCAGCGCCAGCGGGGCGATCCACGAACGGTCGCCGTGGATGATGCCCTTGGCCTGGTCGTCGACCATCTCGACGATCATTTCCACGAAAGCCTGGAAGCGACCCGGCACGGCCGGCGTGACGCGGCGTGCGGCAACGTAAAGGAACAGCACGGCGATAGCGCCGCACAGCACGGACCAGAACACGGTGTCATAGTTGATGACACTGAAATCGACGACGGCGTGCTGCTTTCCGCCAATCGAATTCAAGTTTTGCAAGTGTTCGGCGATATAGCCTGAGGGTGTGAGCGTGTGCCCAGCGGTAGCTTCAGCTGACATGTCGAAACGAAAGGTATATTGCGAAATTGGTCTGTCCGGCGCCGACTCATCGGCCCACCGGTATGCGTCTTGCATGGCCTTCGGTCACATGACCGGTCACCGCCCGTGCAAGCTCGCCGCTTTGTTCTGGCAAAACTTCTGGCAAAACCTTACTCACGCTGCGCTTCACCTTCGTGACGCGCAGCGCATGAAACCTCTTGATAATCCGGATGGGTGCCTCATCTGAGACGCAAGCCCCACGCCGCGGCGCTGCCTGTGCAGTGCCAAGGGCGACGGGATTCGCGTTCATCCGCTTAGCGGATCGCGAGCGCCACCCAATAAGTCTTGAGTGCCAACAGGAACGTGACCAGCAAAGGTACCCAGTGCAAATCACGGTACAGCACGATCACCAGCACCAGGAGTGCCACGGTGCCGAAGATCTTGATCGCCTCGCCGGCCACCAGGCCGCCAACCGACGGCTGCTTGCGCGACACGTACAAGCGCAGCGCGAAGAAGCCGCTGGGTACGAAACACGCCATGCCACCAAAGAAAGCGGACCAGCCTGAGGCCATGCCACCCTGCGCAAACATCGCCCAGGCAAGTGCCGAAAGCAGCGTCACGACTACCTGAGCCACTACCACCTTGCCTGGCGTCATGCGGGACGGGCGCAACGCGCGCTCGCCCAGCAGCTTCACCGCCTCGGCACGCGACAGCGGATCGACAGCTTCGTCCTCATCCCGGGCGTTATCATCCCACTCGTCACGAAGGTCTCGCACTACCACCTGCCTAGTCTCGGCCCGACCCGGATTTTTTCCGGCCCGGCCAGATTTCAAACCGCACGATTCTATTAGGAATCGCCAACTTGAGTCAATCTGCTTTCAGTTAGCTTGCATTGAATTTCGCACAACGGTTGCTATCACGTCTTCATGATGGCGGGTGCGAAATTGCGCAGCAATGATGCGAAACGTAATTGGATTGCGCTCGTCCTTGCGCGAATCATGGTGTTTTGGCCCCCGTTGACGCCGTGCGGCTGCGCACCGCAATGAATCATCGCTGCGGGGGCGTTCGGTTATCGCGCAGATTGTCTGCCGCAGGCTGGTGCACGCGATGTGCAGGTGTCGCGCCGGGCCGACAGCGCGAAATATCCACCAGTAAAACATTGCCGAATGACGGGTAAACCGGTTATGCGCTGGCTTCAGGTTCGCGCAGCCGTGTCAGTACCCCATCGAGCGCGTCGTTGCTCGGGAAGTGGATCGTCAACTGACCCTTGCCGCGCGCACCGAGCTTGATCTGGACGGCCAGCCCCAGCGTGTCGGACAACTCCTCTTCCAGCCGTGCCACGTCGCGCGTGCCGTTGCCCTGCTTCTGCTTGAGTGATTTGAGATCAAACGGCTTCAGCGTCGAGGCCACCAGCTTCTCGGTTTCACGTACCGACAGCCGTTTGTTCACGATCTGATTGGCCAGCGTGATCTGGTTGGCACCATCCACGGCCAGCAGTGCGCGGGCGTGCCCCATGTCGAGATCACCGGCCATCAGCATGGTCTGCACCGGCGAGGCCAGGTTCAGCAGGCGCAGCAGGTTGGACACCGCGCTGCGCGAGCGTCCCACCGATTCCGCGGCCTGCTCGTGCGTGAAACTGAATTCGCGGATCAGGCGCATGATGCCTTGCGCTTCTTCCAACGGGTTCAGGTCTTCGCGCTGAATGTTCTCGATCAGCGCCATCGCGGCGGCGGCTTCGTCGGCCACGTCCTTGACGAGCACCGGCACCTTGTCGAGGCCGGCCAGCTTCGATGCGCGGTAACGTCGCTCGCCCGCGATGATCTCGTAGCGGTCGGGTTCGGCCACGCGGCGCACCAGGATCGGTTGCATCAGACCCTGCGCGCGGATGCTGGCGGCCAGTTCCTGCAGCGCGCCTTCGTCCATGCGCGTACGCGGCTGGTATTTGCCGGGCTGCAACTGATCCACGCGCAGCACCGACGGCGCGCCGGTTTCCTTCGCGGCTTCGACAATCTCGGCCGGGCCGCCGAGCAATGCTTCCAGTCCCCTGCCCAGGCCCTTCTTCTTTGCGGTCACCATGCTCGCCACCTTCCTGTCCAATGCTTGTTGCCGCTCAACCGAGCTGACGCACGCGCGCGATCATCTCCGCGCCGAAATCGAGATAGGCCTTGGCGCCCTTCGAGGTCGCATCGAAGGCCACGCCGGGCATGCCATATGACGGCGCTTCGGCCAATCGCACGTTGCGCGGAATCATGGTCTTGAACACCTTGTCGCCGAAGTGGGCTTCGAGCTGCGCCGAGACCTGCTGCTGCAGCGTGACGCGCGGGTCGAACATGACGCGCAGCAGACCAATCACCTTGAGGTCGCGATTCAGATTCGCATGCACCTGCTTGATCGTGTTGACGAGGTCCGACAGTCCTTCGAGCGCGAAGTACTCGCACTGCATCGGCACGATGACCCCGTGCGCCGCGCACAGTCCGTTCAGTGTCAGCAGTGACAGGGACGGCGGGCAATCGATCAGGACAAAGTCATACTGGTCATCGACTTCCGCAAGGGCCTGCTTGAGCCGGCGTTCGCGCTGGTCGAGCTCGACGAGTTCGACTTCCGCTCCAGCCAGTTCGCGGTTGGCCGGCAGCACATCGTAGCCACCCGACTCGGAGCGTTGGCGCGCCTGCGACACCGAGGCCAATCCCACCAGTACCTGATACACGCTATGTTCGAGCGCCTGCTTGTCGATACCCGAACCCATCGAGGCATTACCCTGCGGGTCCAGATCCACCAGCAGCACACGCTGATCCTGCGCAACCAGTCCGGCAGCAAGGTTCACCGTGGTGGTGGTCTTGCCGACGCCGCCCTTCTGGTTTGCGATCACGAATACCTTGGCCATATGCGCAGAAGCTCCTCGTTGCACCACTCTTATTCGTTGAAAGAATAGTGCGTTTTAATACTAGATCAGGCTAATTCAACGCCTTGATAACACTACCAAATGCCGCTCGGCATCGAGTTCGGGCACGTGCAAACGCGGTACGTCGTCGATTTGCCACGCTTCCATCAGTCCTGCCGCGTCCATCCGATCGAACTCGGCCTGCGGATACACCCCCTTCATGGCGAGCAGCTTGCCGCCTGGTGCCAGCAAATGTCCGGACAGATTCACGAAATCAGTCAGTTCGGCGAATGCGCGCGACGTGATCACCGCATAGCCGTTTGCGTCCTCGATCTTTTCGACCGGCCCCCAATGCGCGGCCGCATTGGTCAGTTGCAACTGGGCGCGGCACTGCGTCAGGAAGGCTGTCTTTTTCTGGACGATATCGACCATCAGCACCGACACATCGGCACACGCGATAGCCAGCGGCAATCCCGGCATGCCGCCACCGGAGCCCACATCGAGCACCCTGCCACGCGCAGCGTCGGGTACGGCGTTGCTGCGTGCTGCCTCACCCAGCGCAGGTACCGCCGCCAGAGAGTCGAACAGATGATGCGTCAGCATCTCGTCGGGATGACGGATGGCCGTGAGGTTGTAGACGCTGTTCCACTTGCGCAGCAGCGTCAAATACGACAGCAGCGTTTCGATCTGCGGCGCAGACAGCTTCAGACCGATGGCCGCCAGCGCGGCGTCGAGTCGCGAGCGCTGGGCAGCCTCGTCAATCACAGGAGTCCGATAACCCGCCACTCAGGCTGCCTCCTGCCCGCTGCCGGTCGACGGACTCGTCGGCGGCGTGCGGCCCATGCCCTTCTTCTTCAAATGCACGAGCAGCAGCGAGATCGCGGCAGGCGTGACGCCGGAAATCCGCGATGCCTGGCCCAGCGTTTCCGGACGATGCTGGTTCAGCTTCTGACTCACTTCGAAGCCCAGTCCGCGCACTTCGGTGTAGTCGAAGTTCGGCGGGAGCTTGGTGGCTTCGTTGGCTTCGAGCTTGTCGACTTCGGCGGCCTGCCGCGCGATGTAACCGTGATACTTGATTCCAATCTCGATCTGTTCGCGAATCTGCTCGGCCAGCATCGCATCGTCGGCGAGTGGCGTCGACGGTGCATAGCGTCCGTCCTGCAACGCCACCAGTGCTTCGTAACTGACTTCCGGACGGCGCAGCAGATCGGCCAGGGAATACTCGTGCTCGATAGCCTTGCCGAGCAGCGGCACGGCATCGGCGGCGGGCAGCAGCGTCGGGTTCACCCAGGTGCTCTTCAGTCGCTCTGTTTCACGTGAAACAGCGTCGCGCTTCCGGTTGAATGCATCCCAGCGCGTGTCATCGACCACACCCAGTTCACGTCCCACTTCGGTCAGGCGCATGTCGGCGTTGTCTTCGCGCAGACTCAGGCGGAACTCGGCACGGCTCGTGAACATGCGATACGGCTCAGTCACGCCACGCGTGATCAGATCATCCACCAGCACGCCGAGATACGCCTGGTCACGGCGCGGCGTCCAGGCATCGCGCTCGCGAACAAAGCATCCAGCGTTGATGCCAGCCAGCAAACCTTGCGCCGCCGCCTCTTCGTAGCCGGTCGTGCCGTTGATCTGGCCCGCGAAGAACAGACCGTCGATGGCCTTGCTTTCCAGCGACGCCTTCAAGCCACGCGGATCGAAGTAGTCATATTCAATGGCATAGCCGGGACGCAGGATGTGCGCATTCTCCATGCCGCGAATCGAATGCACGAGATCGAGCTGCACATCGAACGGGAGGCTGGTCGAGATACCGTTCGGATAGAACTCGTTCGTGGTCAGCCCTTCCGGCTCCAGGAAGATCTGATGGCTTTCCTTGGACGAGAAGCGATGGATCTTGTCCTCGATACTCGGGCAGTAACGCGGCCCTACCCCTTCGATGACACCGGTGTACATCGGCGAGCGATCGAGGCCACCGCGAATGATGTCGTGCGTACGGCTGTTGGTATGTGTAATCCAGCAAGGCAACTGCTGCGGATGCTGTTCTGCGCGACCCAGGAACGAGAATACCGGCACCGGATCGAGATCGCCCGGCTGCTCTTCCATGAGCGAAAAATCGATCGTGCGGCCATCGATACGCGGCGGCGTGCCGGTCTTGAGGCGGCCTTGGGGCAGCTTCAATTCCTTGAGACGCGCCGACAACGACACGGCCGCCGGATCGCCCGCCCGCCCGCCCGTGTAGTTGTCCAGTCCGACGTGAATCTTGCCATCGAGAAACGTACCGGCTGTCAGCACCACGGCGCGCGCGCGGAAGTCGATACCGGCCTGGGTGCGAGCGCCGACGACGCGGTCGCCCTCCACCATCAGATCATCCACAGCCTGCTGGAACAGCATCAAGTTCGGCTGATTCTCCAGCCGGGTACGGATCGCGGCACGGTACAGCACGCGATCAGCCTGCGCACGCGTGGCGCGAACGGCCGGGCCCTTGCTGGAGTTGAGAATACGGAACTGGATGCCGGATTCGTCCGTCGCGGCAGCCATCGCGCCGCCCATGGCGTCCACTTCCTTGACCAGATGGCCTTTGCCAATGCCGCCAATGGACGGATTGCAGCTCATCTGACCAAGGGTCTCGATGTTGTGGGTCAGAAGCAGCGTCTGGCAGCCCATTCGCGCGGCGGCGAGAGCGGCTTCGGTGCCGGCGTGACCACCACCGACAACAATGACATCGAATTCTTTTGGGTAAAGCATGGGACACCTCCTCCGGGAGGCTGGGCGGGAAAAATGCGGGATGCCGAATTATAGCGGCAATCAACTGGCCGTCCCGTGCCCTGCCCCGATGTTTCACGTGAAACATGAGGCCATGGGAGCTAGCCGTCGCAAATGTGTTGTTTCACGTGGAACATCGAATGTAAAAAGCCCCGCACACGGCGGGGCTTCAAAGTATGTTTCACGTGAAACGTACTACGTCAGATGGCTTCGGATATAGGCCGCCACGGTCTGACAGAGACGGGAAAGATCTCGCTGCAGCGACCCGAAACTCGCATTGGGTTGCTTGGTTGCTTCGTCCATGTAGAGCGGGCGGCGGATCTCGATCTGCAAGCTGTTGCGCCGCTCCGCCGGTCGGCCGATCTGGGCAATCAACTGGACACCCTTGTAGGGATCGTTGCGCGCCACCGTGTAGCCCATGCCGCGCAGTTCCCGCTCGATCAGCTCAACAATCCCCGGCTCGCACGTCGTGCCATCCCGATCCCCAAGGACAAAGTCCGCCAGCGGATGCGGGGTTTTGATCTTCAGCCGCTCGTAGGCATTGTTCGGCATCGAGTGCAGGTTCAGATGCCAGAGTGCACCGAATCGTTCGTATGCAGACTCCACTGCCCGAGCCAATGCGGCATGGTATGGCTGGTAGTACCGGGAAATTCGATTCTGCACCTCGGCAACGGAAAGCTGGCGATCATAGATCGGCGTGTCCGCATCGATCCTCCGCCAAACCAGGCCGTACCCCAGCTTCGTTTTCGGTCCCGGTGCAAGCGGCGTGGGCCATGCCGATGCCAGCAGCTCCGGGTCCAGGTCGTCCAGGGTGCGGTTGGGATCGATATAGACCCGGGGAAACGTAGCCGCAATCAATGTGCCGCCAACCTTAGGCACGCCCTGCCAGAGCGCGTCGATATGGGTATCCTCGCCACCACGCAGGCGCTGCAGAGGCACCGCAGCGCCGAAGTCGCCCGGGTAGTGGACGCCACTATGCGGAGAGTCGCAGACCAGCGGCAGTGCGTCGCCCTGCGGCAAAGCCAGCGTGAAAGGACCGTCCGATGCGTCGCCGTGAATGGCTTCAAAAGGCTGCATGGTTTAGTCCAGCTTGATATTGGCGGCCTTGGCCACTCGCGCATAGCGAGCCAGCGCCTGCTGGATCTGCGCCTTGAACTGGTCCGGCGTGGTCGGCATCAGCGTGCCGCCCGACTCGTCCACCCGGCGCTTGAACTCAGGCTGCTGCATGGCCTTGTGGATGGCGCCATTGAGCTTGTCGATGATCGGCTGCGGCGTCCCGGCCGGCGCCACGATACCGAACCAGCCACCCTCGCCCATGTCCTTGTAGCCAAGTTCGGCATAGGTCGGCACGTTAGGCAGCTGCGGCGAGCGCTGCGCGCCGAGCAGTGCCAGGGCACGCAGGCGGCCCGCTTTCACGTGAGGCAGCGTGGTCGAGAGGTTGTCGGTAATGGCGTTGACCTGCCCTGCCACCGCGTCGTTGAGCGCCAGACCGGCGCCCTTGTACGGCACGTGCAGCAGATCGATCTTGGCCAGCGTCATGAAGTTCTCGATGTTGACATGACCGAGCGATCCGGCGCCCGGCGAGGCGAACGTATACTTGCCGGGATTGGCCTTGGCCAGTGCCACGAACTCTTGCATCGTCTTGGCCGGTACGCTGGGATGTACCGCAAAAATGCTCGGAATCGCCACGACATTGGTCACGGGCGCGAAGTCCTTGATCGGGTCGTAGCCCAGCTTCGGATAAACGGCTGGGTTCGAGCCATGGGTGCTGACCGTGGCCATGCCGATGGTGTACCCGTCCGGCGCCGAACGCGCGACCTGCTCCATCCCGATCGAGCCCCCTGCCCCGCCCTTGTTGTCGACCACGATGGTCTGACCCAACTCGCGTCCAGCGAACTCGGCTACGAGGCGCGCCGACAGGTCGGTGGTGCCGCCCGCCGCGAACGGCACGACGAGCCGGATCGGCTTGTTCGGGTAGCCGGACTGTGCGGCGGCCGGCAGTGCAAGCGTGCCCAAGGCACCTGCGACGGCTGTGGACAACACTGTGGACAACACTAGACGGCGACGCGCGCCGTGGCCTTTGTGGGCTCGGTTCATCTGTGCAAACTCCTCTTTTCTGGCTCTCGATTCGGGGTCCCGAGCGGCCAGTGTCGTTGAGTTTACCGAGCTCGCACAAACGACTATATTGCACGCTTCCATTACCAAAGATCATCTTCGGAGCGCCATGCGTATACGCTCGCCTTCGATGTCCGAGTTGCATGCCTTCGTCACGGCCGCCCGGCTCGGTAGCTTCACGCGCGCTGCGGATACGCTCTGCGTCACGCAAGGCGCCATCAGCCGCGCCATCGCCCGTCTGGAGGCCCACTTCGGCCAGCCGCTCGTGTATCGGAATGCGCACCGCCTGACGTTGACCGAGGCGGGTCGCAGCTACCTGGAGGGGATTGCGGAGCCTCTGGCAGCACTGGAAACCGCCAGCGCGGCGATGTTTGGCGAGGACCGCCGCCATCATCTGACGCTCTCGGCCGTGCCCACGCTGGCCAGCGTCTGGCTGGTGCCGCGCCTGCCGGACTTCCACCGCAAGCATCCGGACATCCGACTGGACTTCGTGCCCTATCGCCGCGACGAGGATTTCTCGGGCGCGAAACCCGATGCCGCATTGCTGACGGGCGAGGCCAGTACGTGGCCGAACTGGCAGGCGGACTATGTGATCGGTCGGGAAATGGTGCCGATCTGCCACCCTGCGCGCGCTCACGCCAGACAGTCTGCCAATCTGTGGAAAACTCCTGCCGACCTGATGGGCGAACCGCTACTTTTCCACACAACTGCCCCCAGGAACTGGCAACACTGGTTGCAGGCCGCAGGCGTACCTGATGCTGCGCCAACACTGGCGCGCGGATTCGATCAGGTGTCGATTCTTCTGGAGGCGGTGAAGGCCGACATGGGCATCGCGGTTCTCCAGCGATGCCTTGTCAGGGATGCGTTGCAGGCCGGTCAGGTGGTCGCACCGTTCGACCTGCCGGTGACCTTGAACCGGGGTTACTTCCTCTGCGCGCCACGCGAAAAGCGCGACCATCCAGCGCTCAGGATCTTCCGCGATTGGCTGCTGGAACTGGCCAAAAGCGATATCGCTGCCTTGGTCCGAACGTAGATATCCACAGTGTGGATATCTTTGTGAACAACATCGTTCTGACGAATGAAAAATGGCGCCACAAGGGCGCCATTATTTTCCATACGTATACGTAGCCGCCGAAATCGAGGTTAGGCGGCCTTCTTCGCCAACCCCAGATAGGTCTCGATGACCTTCGGGTTGCTGGCGAGATCCGAGGCTTCTCCTTCCATCGCCATGTCGCCGGTCTCGATCACATACCCGTAGTCGGCCACCTGCAGCGCCGCGCGCGCATTCTGCTCGATCAGCAGCGTGGCAACGCCTGTCTGACGCAGATTACTGATGATGTGGAAGATCTCCTTCACGATCAGCGGCGCCAGACCCAGGCTCGGCTCGTCGAGCATCAGCAGCTTCGGTTTTGCCATGAGCGCGCGCCCTACCGCCAGCATCTGGCGCTCGCCACCGGACAGCGTGCCGGCTTCCTGCTTCGCGCGCTCCTTGAGGCGCGGGAACAGGCCGTACACGACTTCCATCTGGTCGAGGTAGTTGCGCTCCCCTGCGCGCTTGCGTCGGAAGGCGCCAAGCTGGAGGTTGTCTTCCACGCTCATCGTGGCGAACAGCTCGCGCTTCTCCGGCACCAGGCACATGCCGCGCGCCACGCGCCCTTCCACCGGGATGCCGGTCATGTCGTGATCCAGGTAGCGCACCGAGCCGCTGGAGGAACCCGTCACCGGCAACGCACCCATGACCGCATTGAGCATCGTCGACTTGCCCGCGCCATTGGGACCGATCACCGTGACGATCTTGCCGGCCTCCACCTTCAGGTTCACGCCATGCACGGCCTCCACCTTGCCGTAGCGCACGTGCAGGTCTTTCACTTCAAGAATCAGACTCATCTTAATTCCTCACGCTACGCTTCACTCGACGCCGCCGAGATAGGCTTCCAATACCGCCGGATTCTTCTGGACCTCTTCAGGTACGCCTTCCGCGATGCGCGTGCCGAATTCCATCACCACGAGGCGATCGGTCAGGTTCATCACGAAGTCCATGTCGTGCTCGACGAGCAGCACGCTCATGCCCTCGCCCTTGAGCTTGCGCAGCAGATCGGCCAGCGCCTGCTTCTCCTTGTAGCGCAGACCCGCGGCGGGTTCATCGAGCAGCAGCAGCGCAGGGTCGCAGCACAGCGCCCGTGCGATTTCGAGAATGCGTTGCTGCCCCAGTGCGAGACTGCCTGCTTCCATGTACATGCAGTCGGCGAGACCCACGCGTTCGAGTTGCCGTTTCGCTTCATTGAGCAGCTTTTGTTCCTCCGTGCGATTCAGCCGCAGGATCGCCGCCATCACGCCCCCTTGCGGACGGAAGTCACCGCGCAGGTGTGCGCCGATGGCCACGTTCTCCAGCACCGTCATGGTCGGTAGCAGATGAACGTGCTGGAACGTGCGGCCCACGCCGCGCTTCACGATCTCGCGCGACGGCAGGCCCGAGATCACCTCGCCGCGATAACGCACTTCGCCAGCGGTCAGCGGGAGCACACCCGTGACAAGGTTGAACGTAGTGGACTTGCCTGCGCCGTTGGGTCCGATCAATCCGATGATCTCGCCCGCACGCACCTGGAAGCTCACATCGTTCACGGCAACGAGTCCGCCGAACTGTTTGCGTGCGCGCGTGACATCAAGCACCAGTTCGCCGGCTTCGGGCTTCTGACGCACGGGCAACGGTGCAGCGTGATCGGGTGCCGCAACGGGCGGACCCGATGGCACGAGCCTGCGCAGGAACGGCCAGATACCATCGCGTGCGTACTGCAGCAGCAGCACCATCAGCACGCCGAAGACGATGATCTCGAAGTTGCCGGTGCTGCCAAGCAAGCGCGGCAACAGTCCCTGCAATACATCCTTGAGGATGGTGAGAATGCCCGCGCCAAGCACCGCGCCCCATACGTGGCCCACGCCACCCACCACGGCCATGAACAGGTACTCGATGCCGTAGTTGAGACCGAACGGCGTGGGGTTCACCGCGCGCTGCAGATGCGCGTAGAGGAAGCCCGAGATGCACGCGAGAATCGCCGCCACGACAAAGATCACCACCTTAATCCAGGCGGTGTTCACGCCCATCGCCTCGGCCATCGTGCCGCCGCCCTTGAGCGCGCGAATGGCGCGGCCGGGGCGCGAGTTCAGCAGGTTCTGCATCGCGAAGACGGACAGCAGCACCACCACCCAGATCAGGTAGAACATCGAGCGGCCCGACTGCAGGTCGATGCCGAAGAATGACAGAACCGGAATACCGTTCAGGCCATCGTACTTGCCGAGGAATTCGAGATTGCCGAACAGGAAGAACAGCGATAGTCCCCACGCAATCGTCGCGAGCGGCAGGTAGTGGCCTGACATCCGCATCGTGATGAGTCCGATCACGTAGGCCGAGGCCATCGTGATGACCAGCCCCACGAGCAGGCCGAACCACGGCGAGAGTCCGAACTGCGTGGTCAGGTACGCCGTGCTGTACGCGCCCAGCCCCACGAATGCGGCCTGCCCGAACGATGTCATGCCCCCCACGCCCGTGAGCAGCACCAGCCCGATCGCCACGATGCTGTAGAGGCCGATGTAGTTGCCGAGCGTGATCCAGAACTCAGGTGTCGGCAGCACGGGCAACAGCGCGAGCACAAGCACGAAGGCGACGACGAAGATGCGATTGCGCAGCGCGCCGCGCGTCACCGCTGCATGGCCCGATGCCGGTGCGTCACGCATGGTTTTCTCCAGCGGTTTGTCAGTGAGCATCGTCATCGCTTACTCCTCTTCCTCGACGTGCTTGCTCGTCAACGAACGCCACAGCAGCACGGGAATGATCAGCGTGAATACGATGACCTCCTTGAACGCACTCGCCCAGAACGACGAGTAGGATTCGAGCAGCCCCACAAGCAGCGCGCCCAGCGCCGCCACGGGATAACTCGCCAGCCCGCCGACGATGGCGCCGACGAAGCCTTTCAGGCCCACCAGAAAGCCCGATTCGTAATACACAGTAGTGAGCGGCGCGATCAGCACGCCGCACAGCGCACCCATCGCTGCGGCCAGCGTGAATGACAGCCGCCCCGCCTGCGTGGTGCCGATACCGACGAGACGCGCGCCGAGACGGTTCACGGCGGTCGCGCGCAGTGCCTTGCCCTGCAGCGTGCGCTCGAAATAGAAATACAGCGCGGCGATCAATGCGCCTGACACGGCCACTACCCAGAGACTCTGTCCAGAGACCGTGAGCGTGCCCACTTCAAAGCGTGCATCCGAGAACGGCGTCGTGCGCGAGCCTTCGGCACCGAACATCACGAGACCCAATCCCACCAGCGCAAAGTGCACACCCACCGAGACAATCAGCAGCACCAGTGTGCTGGCTTCCGCCAACGGTTGATAGGCCAGCCGATACAGCATGGGTCCGAGCGGAATCACGATCAGCAGCGTGAGCGCAACCTGCGCGGCCATCGGCAATGACTGGCTGCTGTACTGCTGCACGAGCAGATGCACGGCTGCGGGGAAAAGCACGTACTTGCCTGCGAGGATCGCGATACGACGCACGGCGGTAGCGCGCAGGTCGGGGCTACGCATCACGGTCACGCACTCGTAGATGAACGTGAGCACGCCCATCGCCAGCAACAGCCATGTGGTCTGCGGTGCGTGGCCGGCCTGTATCGCAGCAAGCGTCAGGGCACCGTAGGCGACGAACTCGCCCTGGGGAATGAAGATGACGCGCGTCACCGAGAACACCAGCACCAGTGCCAGTGCCAGCAGCGCGTAGATCGCGCCCGAGGTGATGCCGTCCTGCGCCAGAATGGCCGCAATCGAAAGGTCCATTGTCTCCCCGTTTTTCGTGGGTGTTTATATGCCGTGAATCTACGTGGATCCGCGCCGTCAGCATAGCGGCCGTCACGCATGAATACTGTGAATTCAGCGAGGCAAGAGAAAAAAAGGGCGCATGGTTGTCCATGCGCCCCCGTTGCTGCGCCTACCCCGCGCGTGCTCCTGCCAGACGTCTGGTTCGCCGGCTTACTTCTGCAGCTTCCACTTGCCGTCGACGATCTGCACCATCACGCGTGCGCGCTGGTCCATGCCGAGGTGGTCGGTGGGGCTCATGTTGATGATGCCGTGCGAGACGGGCAGATTCCTGGTTTGCTCCAGTGCATCGCGCAGTGCCTTGCGGAATTCCTTCGTGCCGGGCTGGCCCTTCTTGAGCGCTTCGGGAATCGCGTTCTGCAGCAGCAGGCCCGCATCCCATGCATGGCCGCCGAACGTGGACACCTGTCCGCCGAATGCCTTCTCGTAGGCGGTCTTGTAGGTCATGGCCGGCTTCTTCACCGGATTGCTGTCGGGCAGTTGCTCGGCCACGAGCAGCGGACCAGCGGGCAGCAGCGTGCCTTCGCAATCCTTGCCGCAGACGCGCAGGAAGTCGGGGTTGGCTACACCGTGGGTCTGGTAGATACGGCCCTTGAACCCACGCTCCTTGAGCGCCTTGGCGGGCAGCGCTGCGGGTGTGCCCGAACCCGCGATCAGCACGGCATCGGCATTGGCGCCCATCAGCTTGAGTACCTGGCCCGTCACCGAGTTGTCAGTGCGCGCAAAGCGTTCGTTGGCCACCACCTTGATCTTGCGCATCTCCGCCACCTTGGCGAATTCTTGCGCCCAGCTTTCGCCGTAGGCATCCGCAAAGCCGATGAACGCCACCGTCTTCACGTTGTTGTTCGTCATGTCCTCGGCGATAGCCGTTGCCATGTGGGAGTCATTCTGCGGCGTCTTGAAGACCCACGCGCGCTTGGCATCCATCGGCTCGATGATGCGGGCCGAGGCGGCCATCGAGATCATCGGCGTTTCGCTCTCGGCCGCAATGTCCACCATCGCCAGCGAGTTCGGCGTGACGGTGGAACCCACCACCACGTCCACCTTGTCCTCGCTGATCAGCTTGCGCGTGTTCTTGACCGCCGTGGTCGTGTCCGTGGCATCGTCGAGCACGATGTACTCGATCTTCTTGCCCGCGATTTCCTTCGGCAGCAGCGTGAACGTGTTCTTCTCCGGGATGCCGAGCGATGCGGCCGGCCCCGTGGCCGATACCGTGACCCCGACCTTCACCTGGGCGCTGGCCGTGCCTGCAAAGAGGCTGGCGGCGGCAAGAGCCAGCAAGCTGGCGCGCTTGAACGTCATTGCATGTCTCCTTCTGTTCCAAAACGGAAAAAGGCATCCGTCGGCTTCCGGCCGGCGGATGCCCTCAGTTTTTGTAGCGGCCCTGCTTGCTTGCGCGCGGGCTCTTTTGTCGGATGCAGCGCTGGCATCCGTATGCCGGAACATAGTCTCGTCCCGTGTTTTCCCGTCCTGCGCGTGTTACCCCGGATGGCGCAGTGTCATTCCCCGACCGCGCGGTCGGGAATGCGAATCGAGTCTAACACAGCGATTTGCGTCGAAAAGCGGGATTAACCCGCAGCAGCACGGGCGCAACACCAAGGGTTCGGAGACAGGTCTTCTTAACGCAGGAACGCGTCGTAGGCCGTCTTGAAGATCAGTGCGCTGACCACCACGATGAAGACCTTGCGCACGAAGCGGCTGCCGTGGCGCAGCGCCAGCTTGCTGCCCACCTGACTGCCCGCCACGTTGGCAATCGCCATGATAATGCCGAGCTGCCACCACACGTGGCCCTTTGACGCCAGCAGCAGCAATGCTGCCAGATTCGTGGCGAGGTTGACCACCTTCGACGATGCCGAGGCATGCAGGAAGTCGTACCCGAACACGCGTACGAAGATGATCATCAGGAAGCTGCCGGTGCCGGGGCCGAACACGCCGTCGTAGAAGCCGATTGCAGCGCCCGTGAGCAATGCCGCCAGACGCTCGCGTCCACCTGTCAGTGACGGCGCATGCTCCGTGCCGAGATCCTTCTTCGCCACCGTATAGGCCAGCAAGACGAGCAGCACGAATGGCAATGCGCGGCGCAACGGCTCGGCGGGAATCATCGTGAGCGTCCATGCACCGGCCATCGCAAAGATGAACGCGGCGATCAACGCAGGGCCTGTGGCACCCCAGTAGATCTTCACCCGGCGCGCGTAACGCATCGTGGCGTTGAACGTACCGGCCATCGAGGCCACCTTGGTGGTACCGATCAGCGTGGCCGGCGGCATGTTCGGATACGTGGAAAACAGCGCCGGCACCTGCACGAGACCACCGCCGCCCGCCACGGCATCGATCAGGCCGGCCAGGAAGGCAGCCACGGCCAGAAAAGCAAACTCCATGGTGAAGCCGTCAGAGAGTAGTTGGGTAAAGAAGAACGCGCTCTAGCCGAGCCGTTTTGCCGTCGGCACGAGGTTGCGTACCCACATCCCCGAGGCATCCGGTCCGAAGCCTTCAGCGGGCCGCGTGGCATCGCTGGTGAGTCCCGGTGCTACGGCGATGGCTCGGATGCCATGCGCACGGCACCAATCAGCGAGTTCGGCCAGACAGGCCGCCAGCCAGGCGTCCGCCGCCATGGCGGGAGCCCACCACTCGGCGACCATGGCCACGCGTCCACCCACTCCGCCCACCGACAGGCTGTGGACCAGCGAGACCGGCAGCAGGCAATCGAAAGTGTCTTGCACCACATCAGTGCCGCCAAGCAGACATATTCCCTGCCCGCCCTGTGCGAGCAATGCGTCGAGCGAGAGCCGCCGCGCGCGGGCCTCGGGAACCGTCAGCGGCGCACGGGTCGCCAGCCAGGCTTCGATGGCGGAGGTGTCGGCGCCGACACCCGGGCGTACCCAGTGCTGCGCGGGGAGCTTATCGGGAAAATCAGGGGATGCGGAGGGATCGGACATGGCAGGCCAGGAAGCAGGCCGGCATTGTCGCATGGGGGCTGGCGGGCGGTCATGCCGGAGATGCATGGGCTGCGCCTGGCACACCTGCACGCGGCGGACACATGATCTCGGACAGACGATTTCGATCGACTTCCGACGGGTTCTTGAACGCCAAAAATGAAAAAGGCGTTGCCGGGGATCACCCAACAACGCCTTTTTATCTATTTGGCTGCTGCTACCCGACACCGGGTGCGCGCCTGTCGTCTCCTCGCTTCCGCCTCCAAGTAACCTGCGAAAACCGTATATGCAATGTAACGAACCGGTGCGTATGAAACAAGTCAGCAATAACCCTAGCCCCAAAATCGGGCATGTCGCCCGATCTCCACTCCGGAGCCTTGCTACTTCTTGCGGCTCGTGAGCGCAATCAGTTCGCCCATGATGCCTCGGCGGAACGTCAGCACGCAGATCACAAAGATGACGCCCGTCACCATCGTCACCGATTCGCCCAGTCCGTTGAACCAGCCGATGCCGGTCACGTTTGCCAGGAAGGTACCGATATCGCCAAGCTTGTTCTCCAGCGCCACGATCACGAACGCGCCGACCAGCGGACCCGACAACGTACCCAGGCCGCCCACCAGCGTCATCAGGATCACCGAGCCCGACATCGACCAGTGCACATCGGTCAGCGTGCCGAAGCCCAGCACCAGCGCCTTGATCGAACCGGCCAGCCCCGACAGCGCGGCCGAGATCACGAAGGCCAGCAGCTTGAAGCGGTCCACGTCGTAGCCGAGCGAGATCGCACGCGGCTCGTTCTCGCGGATGGCCTTGAGGATCTGCCCGAACGGCGAATGCACCGTGCGCACGATCAGCGCAAAGGCGAGCACCACGATGACCAGCGCCACGTAGTACAGCGTCATGTCATCGGCCAGCGACAGCACGCCAAACAGCTTGCCGCGCGGAATGCCCTGCAGCCCGTCTTCGCCTCCCGTGAATTTCGCCTGGAGGAAGAAGAAGAACAGCATCTGCGCCAGCGCCAGCGTGATCATCGAGAAGTAGATGCCCTGCCGACGAATGGCCAGCGACCCCACCACGTATCCGATGGCCGCGCCCGACAGCGTGCCAAACAGCAATCCCAGCTCCGGCGTCACGCCCCAGACCTTCATCGCGTGTCCTGCCGCGTAGCCCGCGCCGCCGAAGAAGGCAGCGTGGCCGAACGAGAGCAGACCCGTGAAGCCGATCAGCAGGTTGAAGGCGCACGCGAACAGCGCGAAGCACAGCACCTTGAGCACGAACACCGGATAGGCACCCGCCAGCGGTGCCACGATCAGCCCGAGCAGCAACAGGCCATACAGCACCTTCTTCTGCATGCCCGTGCCTTCCTTGAATCCCTTTGCTTCCACTGCCACGGCAGTTTGTCCCGTCGGTCCGCTCATCACTTTTCCCTCCCGAACAGCCCTGCCGGGCGCAGCATCAGCACGATCACCATGATGACGAACACCACCGTTGCCGATGCTTCAGGATAAAACACCTTGGTCAGCCCTTCGACCACCCCGAGCCCCAGGCCCGTGAGGATCGATCCCATGATCGAACCCATGCCGCCGATCACCACCACCGCGAACACCACGATGATCAGGTTCTGGCCCATCAGCGGCGAGACCTGGATCACGGGTGCGGCCAGCACGCCGGCAAACGCGGCCAGCGCCACGCCGAAACCGTAGGTCAGCGTCACCATCAACGGCACGTTGACACCGAACGCCTCCACCATCTTGGGGTTCTCGGTGCCGGCGCGCAGGTAGGCGCCGAGCTTGGTCTTCTCGATGACGAACCACGTGGCCAGGCACACCACGATCGACGCCACCACGACCCACGCGCGATAGTTCGGCAGGATCATGAAGCCCAGGTCCGTGGCACCCTGCAGCGCATCGGGCGGCGAGTACGGCAGGCCCGAGACACCGTAGATCGAGCGGAACACACCTTCGATCACCAGCGTGATACCCAGCGTGAGCAGCAGGCCGTAGATGTGATCGAGCTTGTAGATCCAGCGCAGCATCGTCTTCTCGATGACGATGCCCACCACGCCCACAACCAGCGGCGAGAGCAGCAGCATCACCCAGTAATTGAGTCCGGCGTATTCCATCCCCGCCCAGGCGAGCACCGCCCCGAGCATGAACAGTGCACCGTGCGCGAAGTTGATCACGTTGAGCAGGCCAAAAATGACGGCCAGCCCCAGGCTCAGCATCGCGTAGAAAGCGCCATTGACCAGCCCCAGCAGCAACTGGGACAACATGGCGGGTAGTGGGATTCCAAAGATATCCATGGACGTCGATTGCCTGTTGGTGTCTCCCCTCTTCCACTGAGTGGGGAGGGGTTGGGGAAGCGGGCCGGCGGTTCAAATTGCCGCCATCGGCGTTTGTGACGCTGGCCCTCTCCCCCTGCCCCTCTCCCGTCGCGCGGGAGAGGGGAGCAAACCATCGCGGTTCGCTTGCTGCCTTACTTCTTCAACATCGCGCACTTCGATTCGGCCACCGTCGTGAAGGCCTGGTCACCCGGGATCGTTGCAGCGACCTTCAGGTAGTCCCACGGCTTCTTCGAATCGGCCGGTGCCTTCACCTGCATCAGGTACATGTCGTGCACGTAGCGGCCATCGCCACGGATCTGACCCTTGCTGTAGAAGTCGGAGAGCTTCATCGACTTGAGTTGCGCCATGACCTTGTCTGCGTCGTCGGTCTTGGCGGCTTCCACGGCCTTCAGGTAGTTGCTGACGGCGGAGTAGTCGGCGGCCTGCAAGCTGCTCGGCATCTTCTTCATCTTGCCGAAGAAGCGATTCGCGAACTTGCGCGTGTCGTCGTTCATGTCCCAGTACCAGCTGTCGGTCATCAGCAGGCCCTCGGTGTTCTTCAGGCCCAGGCTGTGCACGTCGTTGATGAACATGAGCAGACCGGCGATCTTCATCGTCTTGGTGATGCCGAATTCCTTGGCCGCCTTGATCGAGTTGATCGTGTCGCCGCCGGCATTCGCCAGGCCCAGGATGTCGGCCTTCGAGGCTTGCGCCTGCAGCAGGAACGACGAGAAGTCAGATGCCGACAGCGGGTGGCGCACCTGGCCCACCACCGTGCCGCCATTGGCCTTGACCACGGCGGCGGTGTCGGTTTCGAGCGAGTGGCCGAACGCGTAGTCAGCGGTCAGGAAGAACCACTTCTTGCCGCCCTGCTTCACCACCGCGCTGCCGGTGCCCTTGGCCAGCGCCACCGTGTCGTACGCGTAGTGCACCGTGTACGGCGAGCACTCTTCGTTGGTCAGGCGAGCCGTGCCCGCGCCGATGTTGATGTAGACGCGCTTCTTCTCCTGCGCCACCTTGTTCATGGCCAGTGCGGTGGCCGAGTTGGTGCCGCCCAGCAGCATGTCCAGGCCCTGCTGGTCCATCCACTCGCGCGCCTTGGACGCAGCGATGTCGGCCTTGTTCTGGTGGTCGGCGGAGACCAGTTCGATCGGCTTGCCGAGCACCTTGCCACCGTGATCCTCGATGGCCATCTTGACCGCTTCGAGACCACCGGGGCCGTCGATGTCGGCGTACAGGCCCGACAGGTCGGTGATGTAGCCAATCTTCACCGTGTCATTCGTTACCTGCGCCGAAGCGCCCCCTGCAAACGCACCAAAGACAGTTGCCGTCACTGCGACAGCCAGCTGGGTCATCTTCATGTTTTGTCTCCTGAGTTGTGGCGGCGCGCTCACGCCATCCATTGCTGCATGTCGTCGACAGTGCGACTAAAAGTGCGATCGCTTCACCGGGCGGTGTTGCAAATCAGACCCCAAGCAGTTCATTGAGCACCGGCATCTTGGCCTGCAGCTCGTTGGCGGCAAAGCGCTCGACGATGGTGCCGTGCTCCATCACGTAGAAGCGGTCTGCCAGCGGCGCGGCAAAGCGGAAGTTCTGCTCCACCATCACCACCGTGTAGCCCTTCTTCTTGAGCATCAGGATCATGCGCGCCAGTGCCTGCACGATGACCGGTGCCAGCCCTTCCGAGATTTCATCGAGCAGCAGCAGGTTTGCGCCGGTGCGCAGGATGCGGCCGACGGCCAGCATCTGTTGCTCGCCGCCAGAAAGACGCGTGCCCTGGCTCTGCTTGCGTTCCTTCAGGTTCGGGAACATCTCGTAGATCTCGGCCTCGCTCATGCCCTGGCTGGAACCTTTCAGTACCGGCGGCAGCAGCAGGTTCTCTTCGCACGAGAGCGAAGAGAAGATCGCGCGCTCTTCGGGGCAGTAACCAATGCCGTAGTGCGCAATCTTGTGCGTGGGCAGGTTGATGGTTTCCTTGCCATCGACCTTGATCGATCCCTTGCGCGCGCCGGTCAAGCCCATGATCGCGCGCATGGTGGTGGTGCGGCCTGCGCCATTGCGGCCCAGCAGCGTTACCACTTCGCCACGATTCACAGTGAGGTCCACACCATGCAGGATGTGCGATTCACCGTACCAGGCGTGCAGGTCCTTGATCTCAAGCGCGGGAACGTTGGATGCGTTCGTGGACATATCAGTGCGCTCCCTGCAGTTCGGCGTCGGCGGTGCCCATGTAGGCTTCCATCACGCGCGGGTCCTTCGATACTTCGGCGTACGGACCTTCGGCCAGGATCGCGCCACGCTGCAGCACCGTGATCTTGTCGGCAATCGACGAGACCACGTTCATGTTGTGCTCCACCATCAGGATGGTGCGGCCAGCGGAGACCTTCTTGATCAGTTGCGTCACGCGATCCACGTCCTCGTGGCCCATGCCCTGCGTCGGTTCATCGAGCAGCATCAGCTCGGGTTCCATCGCGAGCGTCGTGGCGATCTCCAGCGCGCGCTTGCGGCCGTAAGGCAGGTTGACGGTGACGGTCTCGGCGAACTCGGTCAGGCCCACCTGATCGAGCAAGTCCATCGCACGCGCATCCAGCACGTCGAGCGAGCGCTCGCTGCGCCAGAACTGGAACGCGGTGCCGAGTTGACGCTGCAACCCGATGCGCACGTTCTCGCGCACGGTCAGGTGCGGGAACACGGCGGAAATCTGGAACGAGCGAATCACGCCGCGCCGCGCAATCTGTGCGGGCTTCTCGCGCGTGATGTCGATACCGTTGAAAAGAATGGTGCCCGTGGTGGGCTCCAGGAACTTGGTGAGCAGGTTGAAGCAGGTGGTCTTGCCCGCGCCGTTCGGCCCGATCAATGCATGGATCGAGCCGCGACGTACGCGCAGATTGACGTCGCTCACTGCGGTGAACCCCTTGAATTCCTTCGTGAGGTTCTTTGTTTCCAGGATGATTTCCTGAGTCATAGTCTCCTGCCCGCCCTCTTGCTGCGATGCCGGGTTGTGCCCGGCAACTGACAATGGTTCGAACTCCGGCGCTGTCGCCATATTTGCCGCGTTGTAGTGGTTGTGATGAACGGCGCGGCTGCCGTAGATAACGATGCGCCAAGTGAAGACTCAGGCACCGTATACCGGCAACTATTGTGTGCGCCTGCTGCGTCGCAAAACATCGGGGTTTGCACTAGGCGTAATACATTCGCCACGTGGCGCATAGGCGACGTGCGGCCCTGTACCGACGCCGCATGCGGGGCTGCCGCCCATACGACGCCGTGTATCGTGGAAGACCCTTATAGGGCGGCTACGCCGAAACCGGGGTGACGATTTCCGGCGAAATTGCTGCGCCGCTCGCACGCGCCTTGCGATCCGCGCGAATCATCTCGCTGGCACGCTCCGCGATCATGATCGTCGGGGAGTTGGTGTTGCCCGATGTGATGATCGGCATGACGGAGGCATCGACCACGCGCAGCCCCGCAATACCGCGCACGCGGAGCCGGTTATCCACCACGGCGGCGGGATCGTCAGCGGCGCCCATGCGGCACGTACCCACTGGATGGAAGATCGTCGTGCCGATGGCGCCAGCGGCTTCGGCCAGTTGCTCGTCGGTCTGGAACGCGGGACCGGGCAGCCACTCCTGCGGCTTGTAAGGCGCCAGCGCGGGCGATGCCACGATGCGGCGCGTGAGCCGGATCGAATCGGCCGCCACCTTGCGATCCTCGTCGGTGGAGAGATAGTTGGGTGCGATGCGCGGTGCGCGCCGGAAATCGGCGTCCTCGATATGCACGCTACCGCGCGACGTGGGACGCAGGTTACACACGCTCGCGGTGAAGGCGTTGAAGGCATGCAGCGGATCACCGAACTTGTCGAGCGACAGCGGCTGCACGTGGTACTCCACATTGGCGCGCGCCTGGCTGTCGTCGCTGCGCGCGAACGCGCCCAATTGCGACGGCGCCATGCTCATCGGCCCGCTCTGGTTGAACGCATATTGCAGGCCGATGCCGAGCTTGCCCCACCACTTCGACGCCTGCGTGTTGAGCGTGCGCACGCCATCCACCTTGATGACCGTGCGCAGTTGCAGGTGATCCTGCAGGTTCTCGCCCACGCCCGGCAAGGCATGGCGCACGCGGATGCCCAGCGCCTGCAGGCGCTCCGGCTGGCCGATGCCGGACAACTCCAGCAGTTGCGGCGAATTCACGGCCCCAGCGGCCAGGATCACTTCCTCGGTCGCTTGCGCCTCCGCCGGCTTGCCACCGCCCAGGTATTGAACGCCTGTGCAGCGACGGCCATCGGGGGTATCGAACGTCAGCGCACTGACCTGCGCGCCGGTCACGATGGTCAGGTTGGGCCGCTCGGATGCCTTGCGCAGGAATGCCTTGGCCGTGTTCCAGCGGATGCCGCGACGCTGGTTCACCTCGAAATAGCCCACGCCGAAGTTGTCACCGCGATTGAAATCGTCGGTGCGCGGAATGCCCGCCTGCTCGGCGGCATCGATGAATCGTTCGAGGATGTCCCAGTGCAGCCGTTGCCCCTCCACGCGCCATTCACCACCCGCGCCATGGAATTCGTTGGCCCCCCGATGATGATCCTCGCTGCGCTTGAACAGCGGGAGCACGTTCTCCCAGCGCCAGCCGTCATCGCCGGTGAGGCTGGCCCATGCGTCGTAGTCCTCGCGCTGGCCGCGCATGTAGATCATGCCGTTGATCGACGAGGAGCCGCCCAGCACACGCCCGCGCGGATAGCCCAGCGACCGGCCGTTCAGGCCCGCCTCTTCCGCCGTGCGATACAGCCAGTCTGTACGTGGATTGCCGATGCAGTAGAGATAGCCGACCGGAATATGGATCCAGTGATAGTCATCCTTGCCGCCTGCTTCGAGCAGCAGCACCTTCACGCCTGGGTCCTGCGTCAGGCGGTTGGCCAGCACGCAGCCGGCGGAACCGGCCCCCACGATGATGTAGTCGTACGTCTCCATGTCCCCTTGCATCCTTGCAGGCCCTGAGGGCCGTGGCTGTCATTGTCGGAATGCCGGAGATCATCGCACGACTTTCACCGCGCGGGCGTCAGGGCTTTACCGGAACCAGGTGGCGGCCCAGCCATTCGTCCAATGCGGCGAATACCTCGCCACGCAACGGCTGCGTCTCGTTGAAGATCTCGTGGTAGCCGGTATCGAACCAGTGCATCTCCGCAACCCCTTCCGGAATGCCGTCGAAGAACGTGCGGCTGCCCTGCGGATCGACAATGGTGTCCGCGCCGCCGACGAGCATCAGCGTGGGGACTTCGAGCCGCCCTGCATCGCCCTGCGCCTGCGCCATGCCGCGCAGGAACGATTCGAGCACACTGGCGCTGATGGTGCCCTGCACAAGCGGATCGTTACGGTAGTCGCGGACGACTTCGGCGTCATGCGACAGCATGCGTGCATCGATGGGATTCGGCACGCGCATACGCGGCGCCAGTGCCAGCAGCACGCGCTGCAGCGTCAGCATGGTGTTTGACAGCTTCAGTGCGAGCGCGGGTGACGAGAGGATCAGCGCACGAATCGGGCGCACACGCGCCGTGGCGAACTGCGCCGCGACGAGTCCACCCATGCTGTGGCCGAGCACCATCGGCAGCTCATGCCACTGGCGCTCGGCGGCATCGTAGATTTCTGCCAGGTCATCGACGTAGGCCGTGGGGCCGGGGACCACCATGCGCGGACCGCCACTGGCACCGTGCCCACGGTGGTCGTAGGCACGTACGCGCAAGCCCCTTTCGCATAACGCAGCCGCAACGTGGTCATAGCGCCCGCTGTGTTCGGCCAGGCCGTGGACGAGCAGGACGGTGCCGAGAGGTTCTGCGGTAGCGGGAAGCCATGTACGGACTAACAGTTCGGTGCCGTCGCGCATGCGTTGGCGGGATTGGGTGGCGGTCATGCGTGGGTCTCCCGAATTGTTTTTTGATCTTTTGTTTTGCTCCCCTCTCCCGCGCAGTGGGAGAGGGGTTGGGGGAGAGGGCTGGAGGCTGCTTGCCTACCACCTCGAAATTTGAACCGCTTGCCCTCTCCCCCGCCCCTCTCCCGCAAGGCGGGAGAGGGGAGAAAACCAATAGCGAGAGATACTCAACCTTCCCTACCCATGACACCCCGCCCTTTCCATATCCGACAAAATCGGACAATCCGGCCTGTCATCGCCCGAGCACGCTTCGGCCAACGACTTCAACGTATCCCTCATCGCGGCCAGTTCGGAGATCCTGACTTCGAGATCTGCCACGTGCTTCAGCGTCAGCGCTTTCACATCGGCGCTGGCACGTCCGCGATCGTGCCAGAGCGATAGCAATCCGCGGATCTCGTCGAGCGAGAAGCCGAGATTACGGGCGCGGCGCACGAAGCGCAAGGTGTGCACGGCGCGTTCGTCGTAGCGGCGATACCCGCCATCGCTACGCGGCGGCGCATCGACCAGGCCGATGGACTCGTAGTGCCGGATCATCTTCGCCGACACGCCGGATGCCTGCGCGGCTTCTCCAATGTTCATTGCGATGTCTCCTTGTCGATCTCCGGATGCCAGCGGCGCAGCAGCAGCGCATTGCCCACCACGCTGACGCTTGAGAACGCCATCGCCGCGCCCGCCACCACGGGATTCAGCAGTCCGGCCGCGGCCAGCGGAATGCCCACCACGTTATAGACGAAAGCCCAGAACAAGTTCTGACGGATCTTGCGCACGGTGCGATGCGAGAGCGACAGTGCATCGGCCACGAGCGACGGATCGCCGCGCATCACCGTGATACCGGCTGCATGCATCGCTACGTCAGTGCCCGTGGACATCGCCACGCCCACATCGGCAGCGGCCAGCGCGGGCGCATCGTTGATGCCGTCGCCGACCATCGCCACCACGGCGCCGCCTTCCTTGAGCGCCGCCACGCGCGCGGCCTTGTCCTGCGGCAGAACCTCGGCTTGCACTTCATCCAGTCCGATTAATTTGCCCACACGCGCCGCAGCCCCGGCGTTGTCGCCCGTGAGCATGACCGTGCGAATGCCCGCATCGCGCAATCGTGCGATGGCCGCTGCAGCACCGGGCTTTACAGCATCGCCGAATGCCACGAGTCCGAGCACGCGCGATGCCGCCACGTCGATCAGCCACGACACCGTGCGACCTTGATCGCGCAATCGATCCGCTTGCGCACCGAGCGCACCCGCGTCTGCGTGTAGCGACACACGCAGCCCTTCGCTGCCGAGCTGAAGTGTTTGTCCATCGACCACGCCTGCGATGCCACGTCCCGGCAACGCGTGCACATCGGTGGCAACAGGCACCGCAATGCCGCGCGTACTGGCCATCGCCATCACCGCACGCGCCAGCGGATGTTCGCTACCGCTCTGCAGCGCGGCGAGCTTCGCGAGTACGACCGCGTCATCGCCATCCACAGCATGCAGCGCCACAACCTCGGGCTTGCCGACGGTCAGCGTGCCCGTCTTGTCGAAGGCCACCACGGACACGCGATGCGCGAGTTCCAGCGCCTCCGCATCCTTGATCAGAATGCCTGCGCGCGCACCCGCGCCGGTGCCCGCCATGATCGCGGTTGGCGTGGCCAGACCCAGCGCGCAAGGGCACGCGATGACGAGCACGGCCACCGCGTTGAGCAGCGCGGTGCTCCAGTCATGCGCCACCAGTCCCCACCCGAGCAACGTGGCCAGGGCGATGCCAAGCACCACGGGCACGAAGACCGCGCTGACGCGATCGACGAGTCGCTGGATCGGCGCCTTGGCGGCCTGCGCATGCTCCACCATGCGGATGATCTTTGCGAGCACGGTTTCAGCGCCCACTGCCACGGTACGCGCCACCAGCAGTCCATCCTGGTTGATCGCGCCGCCTGTGAGCCGATCACCGGCCTGCCGGACCACGGGCACCGGCTCGCCGGTCAGCATCGATTCATCGACGTGGCTGCTGCCTTCGATCACTTCCGCATCGACGGGAATCCGTTCACCGGGCCGCACCACGATATCGTCGCCCACGCGTACCTGCGCCAGCGGCACCGTCTGCTCCATGCCGTTGCGGCGGACCTGCGCGGTATCGGGGCGCAACGCGGCCAGCGCGCGGATTGCCTCGGCGGTCTGGCGCTTGGCGCGCGTCTCCAGCCACTTGCCGAGCCGCACCAGCGTGATGACCACTGCCGCGCTCTCAAAATAGAGATGCGGCATGGTGTCGCCCGCCGTGAACATCTGCCAGAGGGAGAGTCCATAGGCAGCCGATGTACCCAGCGCCACGAGCAGATCCATGTTGCCGGCCCCGGCGCGCACCGCCTTGTAGCCGGCCTTGTAGAAGCGCCAGCCGAACACGAACTGCACCGGCGTGGCCAGCAGCCACTGGAACCAACCGGGCAGCATCGCGTGGATGCCGAACCATTCGAGCACCATCGGTGCCACCAGCGGCAACGACAATGCGGCAGAGATCGCCACCGGCCATGGGCCCGACCAGAAGTCCGCGCGCTGCGTCACCGTACCTTGCGCGGCGATGGTTTCCACCACCGGCTGCGCGCCGTAACCCGCGTGCGTCACGGCATCGGCCAGCACGCTGGCATCGGCAGCACCGCGCAGCACGGTCACCGTGGCGCGTTCCGTCGCCAGGTTCACCTGGGCATCGACCACCCCCGGCACGGCGCGCAGCGCGCGTTCTACGCGGCCTACGCACGATGCGCAGGTCATGTCGGCGATATCGAGTGCGATCTCGTCATGCGGCACTTCGTAGCCGGCCGCGCTCACGGCTTGCGCCGCCGCAGCCAGCGCCGCACCGTTGTCGGCCTGGAGGGTGGCCTGCTCCGTGGCGAGGTTCACGGCCACATCGCGCACACCCGGCACCTTGGCCAAAGCGTTTTCCACGCGCCGCACGCATGACGCGCAAGTCATGCCTTCCACGGGAAGGCGCCATTCGGAGGGGTTCAGGGGGGAAGCTGGCGTGGTCATGGAAGCGGACTCAGGGCATCGGCAATACAGGCACTGTGGACCTTACCATCATTGGAAGGTCAAGGTTTTCACGCAATGCACGCCCGCGTTGCGCTGTCCCTTATCTTCCCCTTGCGCTTCCCACGATGGGAAGGTTCATACTCCAGTCCGAGATCGTTTCTTTCCTCCCCATTTCAAGGAGTTTCCATGATCCAGTTCCAGGTAGAAGGCATGTCCTGCGGCCATTGCGTGAGCGCCATCACCAAGGCCGTGCACGCGGTGGACCCGGCTGCACAGGTCAGCGCCGATGTGCCCACGCAGGCGGTCAAGGTAGAGTCCGCCGCAGACCGATCGGCACTGCAGCAGGCGATCGAAGGTGCGGGCTATCCGGTTAAGAGCGCCGCATAACGTACAAAGGGCACCCCGAGGGGTGCCCTTCTTCACTGCTGGTCCCCGCAGGGGATCAGAAGCGGTAGCCGACGTTCAGGAAGGTCACGATCGGGTCGATCTTGATCTTCGTGTGCGACTCGACCTTGGCGCCGTTGGCCAGCGTGGTCGTGAAGTTAGCCGTCGTGGAGATCGGCACATACGACACCGACAGACCCACGAACCAGTTATCCGTGACAGCGTAGCTGGCACCGATGTTGAACACCGGATTCCAGGACGACTTGGCCGTGGCGGCCATCGTCGAACCCGGGCCGAATTCGCCCTGAACAAAACTCTGGTTCGTCACGGTCTCGCCCGTGAACCACGTGTAGTTCACACCGATACCGACGTACGGGCGGAATTTCGTCTTGGCATCGAAGAAGTGCCACTTCGCCACGATGGCCGGGCTCCACTGGCGCACCGTGCCGAGCTTGCCGTACTTCTCGTAGCCACGGTCACCGCTCACGTCATGCTTCGGCGGCACACCCAGCACAAACTCGGCCGAGATGTTGTCGGTGAAGAAATGCGACATCGTCAGGCCCAGCGTATCGGCCGAATCGATCGTGGCACCGGTGTTCTGGCGCTGCAGACCACCCGTCGGGCGACCGGCGACGGAATCGATGGTCAGAAATTCGGAATGCCCCTGGGGCATCACCCGCATCCAGCCGAAGCTGACGATGTTACTGCCCGCGGACTGGGCCTGTGCGACGCCAGCCAGTGCCATGGCGGCGCCTGCCACCAGCATCTTCTTATAGATCTTTTTCATTGTTCCTCTTGCTCCATCCTCTTTGAATACAACCACTGCTGGGTCGCATTATCCTGCGCGGCCCGCGCAGCCTGTTTCAAACACGGAACGGGATCATAGAAGAAATGCCCTAAAGGCAGGGTTAACCCAAAACAGCGGGTGACCAATTAGGAGTTTTCCGAAAGAAAGCGACGCGTCAGCGCAACGGTTCTGTTTCAAAACTGAGAAACATTACCCACAACATGGCTATTTTGACGAGTCAACGGCGCTGGCCAGCACGCACGCGGCGAGGTCCCACAGCGCATAACCCACGCTCTTGAACACCAGCGGGCTGCCGGCCTTCGTCCGCAGCGCCTCGCCCTGCAGAATCGCAGTCTGGAAGGGCTGCACGTCGTTCCAGTCGATACCGGCCTGCAACAGATCCCCGGCTTCGTCCTCGATCCCGAACAGGGTGTCGGCCAGCAGACGGCCACTGGCTGCGGCGGCATGGCAGAGCTGCGGGGGCAGTTCGCACATGTCGGGGCGGAAAGCGCCGACGCCCGCCACGAAGTGCCGGTCCGTCCAGAGTCCGCTATCGAGATCGGGCAGCACGGCGGTCCGGCTCGATGTCACCGTGACCACCATCGATACGCGCGGCAGCACTGCAGCCACCTCGTCGATCACCTCCGCCTCCACGCCTAGCTCGCGCGCATGGTCGGCCAGTGCCTCTGCTTTGGCCCGTGTCCGAGACTGGAACCACACCTTGCGCACCGGCAGTCCGGAGACGAAGGCTTCGAGGTGCGTCTCGGCCTGCACGCCGGCGCCGACGATCAACAGTTCGCCGTCCGGCACCGGAGCGAATTGTTGCGCAGCCAGCAATGACACCGCAGCGGTGCGGCGACCCGTGACCGTGGGTCCGTCGAGCATGGCGATGCGCTCGCCGGTATGGGCATTGGCGACGAGCACTTCGCCGAGGATCGTCGCGAGTCCGCGCTTTGGATTGTCAGGATGCACGGTGATGTTCTTGGTCATCACCAGGTCGCGGTTGCGCGCCGGCATCACCAGCAGCGTGCCAGCGCCGTGCTGTGCATCGCCAATGGGCAGCGCGATGCGTGGTGGCGCCATGGCCGTGCCATCGCGCAACTCGCCAAGCATGGCGGCGATGGCCTGCGCCAGTTCGGGATACGGCAGACGGGCGGCCGTGGCGGCGGCATCAAGCGGCTGGAACGAATGGGTCATCGGAAAGCCTTGCAGGTCACGTCAGGAGGCGAGCATTGTCGCCGACACCAGCGACAGGCAGGTTCAACGCCGCGCAGAGACCTTCTGCGGCCCGGCCTCCTTCACGCTGGCACCGCGCACCTCGATGCCGATGTCATGAACGACCTTGCCTGCGGCATCCACCAGTTGTACACGATGCCGTCCCGGCCACGGCAGCCATGCCACCTGCCCGCCGCGGCCCAGGGGCTTGCCATCCATTCGCCAGCTCACCGCATTCGCAGTCTGACCGGTCAGACCATCGGCATGGAACCAGACGCGTTGCGCAGCAGGCGGAATATCCGGATCGAGCGCGAAGATCGTGCCGTCGGCGGGGCTTGCGATGGCTGGCGCGCTCTGCGTCTTGCCCGTGGAGCCCACGCGGATCTGGCTGACTGCCGTCCCCGTCACGAAGACTTCCTCGCGCGCCGGTTCGAGATTGCCGTCGAACGTCAGCGCCACACGCTCCACGCCCGCAGGCATCGTGGGTGCCTGGCTCGGCGTGCTGCCATGCAGGGCCTCCATGACCTCGTGCCAGACCGGCGCCGCACCCGACACACCGGACACGTCATGCATGCTCGCGCCGCTGGCATTGCCCACCCACACGCCCACGGTGTAGCGCTGCGACCAGCCTACCGCCCAGTTGTCGCGCATGTCCTTGCTCGTGCCGGTCTTCACCGCCGTCCAGAAGCGCGTGGTCAGCGGACTGTCGAGTCCGAACGTGCGCGCTCGCGCATGGCGATCCGACAGCACATCGCCAATCACGTACGCCGAGGCTGGCGACATCACAGTGCGCGGCGCAGCGACCGTAGTGGACGTCATCCGCGCAGGCGAATACGCCCCCGCATTCGCGAAGCTCCGATAGGCATTGGTCAGCGACAGCAGCGATACATCGGCACTACCTAGCGCAAGGCTATAGCCGTAGTAATCGCCCGACTGCGTCAGCGGCAGACCGAGCGCAACAAGCCGGCGATGAAAGCGATGCGGCGTGACCATGACGAGCGTGCGCACGGCCGGCACGTTCAATGACGCACCAAGCGCCGCGCGCAGGCTCACCCAGCCCGCATAGCGATGATCGTAGTTCTGCGGAATGTAGAGGCCGCCGCCTGTGGGCAGATTGACGGGCCGGTCATCGAGCAACGATGCCGCCGTCAGCCTGCGTTCCTCGATGGCCTGCGCATAGAGGAACGGCTTCAACGTGGAACCCGCCTGCCGCAGCGCCGCCGCGTGATCGACCTGCGCCGCCGCCGACAGCGCGCCCGACGATCCCACGTAAGCGAGCACGTCGCCACTGGCGTTGTCGATGACGACTACCGCACCGTCCTCGACATTGCGGCCCGACAGTTCACGCAGATGTCGGTCGAGACTGTTCACGGCCACGCGCTGCAAGTTGGCATCGAGCGTGGTGGCGATGCGCGGTGGCAGTGGGTTGCCTGCCGGTGTCATCGCACGGGATTGGGCGATCACGGCACGCGCCAGGTGCGGCGCAAGATTGCCACGCCGCGTCGCCATGCCGTCGCCAGGCAGGCTAACCGCTTTCGCGAGCATCAGCGCCGTGAAGCCTTCGAGTCCGTCGCACTCGCGCGGCTGCTTCATCTCGCGCAGGATGCCGCACGCGCGCTTCGATACCTGTTGTGCGGAAGCATTGGGGCTGCGCACGAGCGCCACGGCCACCGCCGACTCCCGCGCATCGAGTCCGCTCGGCGCCTTGCCGAACAGCGTCTGCGACATCGCCGACAAGCCAACGAGTTCGCCGCGAAACGGTACGAGGTTCAGATAGGCTTCGAGAATCTGATCCTTGCGCCAGCCGCGTTCCAGCGACGCTGCACTGACAACCTGCCCCACCTTCTGCCCGACGCTGCGGCCCCGGCCCGTGCGCAGATCCTCGTCGAGCAGGCCCGCCAGTTGCATCGTCAGCGTGGACGCACCACGCGTGCGCGTGTTCCACAGATTGGCCCACACCGCAGCGGCCACGCCCTGCCAGTCCACGCCGCTGTGCGCGTAGAAGCGCCGGTCCTCGGACATCACGATGGCCGTACGCAGCGCTGGCGAGGTATCGGCAAGCGCCACCCAGTCACCGCGCCGTGCCTTGAAATCATCGCGCACACGCGCCACGGTTTCTCCATGCCGATCGGTCACGACGATATCGGCGCTGCGCCAGTTGTCGCGTACCTCGCGGAAACCAGGTACGGCGTGGGCCGTAACCGCCGACATCAGCAGGCAGGCCGCAGCCACAAGGCGGATACGAGAGCAGAGGCGCAACTTCAGCATGTCATCTTTGCTCGCCACACTCGCTGCAGACGCTGCGTTCGCGCGGTCCCGATACCAGGCCCGCCACCAGCAACACCTGCGCAATCGCATAGGTCCACCAGATGCCGAGCTGGTAGGTATCGAATGGCGACAGGAACTTCGCCATGCCGATCATCGCGTCCGACGCCACAAAGAACAGCGCACCGATCGCAGCCAGCGGCGTGGGCAATCTCGCCATCAGTGCCGAACACGCCATGATCGCGACGATCACGATATAGGCGCTCACGGCCACTTTCAGTTCGCCAAGGTTCGGCCAGAACCGGCCCAGCATCGCACCCGCAGCACCGAGCACGATGCCGCAACCGACCAGTCGATGCGGACGCAGATCCTCGATCAGCGGAATGAAAATCCGCAGGTAAGCCATATGCGCCAGCAGGAACGCGCCGAGTCCGCCCAGGAACGAAATCCGCAGCCCCGGTAGCGCCAGCAGCAGATCGCCAAGTGCGGAGAACAGCAGCGCCGTGACGAGCCAGCGCCGCTCCTGCTCCGGCTGATGGAACCACGCCGCGCGCGCCAGCAGCAACGCCATCGCTGCCTTCCATAGCGGCTGATAGGCAATCCTGCCCGTCAACGGCGCGCCAGCCGGCAGATCCAGCGAGACCTGGAACAACAGCAGTCCATAGGTGATGCCGGCCAGCGTGCCGACCAACCACCATTCACGCACGCGCGGGGGCATCCGCATGGTGATGAAGGTCACTTGCCAGCTCCTACAACGACCTTCTGGTTAGGCGTTTCGCCAAAGACATCGGGCGCGTACATGGCTTCCACACGCGATGGCGGCAATGCAAACTCGCCAACATTGTTCAGCCGCACCGTGTACTCCACCTGCAGCGCGCCCTTCGGCACATAGCTGAAGTATTCGCGATACGCCTCGGTCGTGCGCTCGGTGAAGTCGGACCATGCCTTCTTCTCGTCGCGCGTGGCGATCACGGAATCGCGGCCCAGGCCGCTGCCGAGGATCGTGGCGCCAGTGGGCACCGGATCGCTGACCACCACCCACGTCATGTCGGACTGTGCATCGATATCGAGCTTCACGCGGTACGTATCGCCGCGCGACCACTTGCCCGCCACCGCCTGCTCGACCGGCGTCACGGTGCGGCGCACGCGATAGCCTGCCGATACGGGTTCGGTCAGCGGCACCGCCGCCAGTGCGCGCACCGTGGCCCACGGACGGCCCGTGCCCTGCTGCTCCACCTGCAGCGCGCCGAGTGCGGGGTTGCCTGCGGACGTTGCCGGCCACGGCAGATCCACCGCGCCGCTGGCCACGCCTTCGGTCTGCTTCGCCTTGCTCCAGTCGAACGTACGCGTGGCATCGCCGAGCGTGGCGCGCGCCGTGCCCGCCACCGGTGTTTTCTCGTAGATCTGCGCGTAACGCTTGATCGCCAGCACACCCCACGCATTGGCCGTGGTGGTCATCCATGCGCCGCGCGTCTGGCGGCCCAGCAGGCCCGTCACCAGTTGCGGCACATCGTCCTTCCACGTGGGCAGCTCCGATGCCACGGCGAGCAGCTTCGCCGCATTCACATCGCCGCCTTGCATCAGCCACCACCAGTTGTCGGTGCGCTCGGTGGAGAACACGAGGCGCGTGCCCTGCACCGTCAGTCGGCTGCGCAGCAACTGCGTGGCATCGGCCATGCGCTTGTCGCGCTCGGGAACGTCCTGCATGCGGGAGAGAATGGAGAGCCAGTCGATCAGCGCCGCAGTCGGCCACTGGTCAGGCAGGATCTGGATCGAGCCGAGCATACGCGCCTGTGCGCGGCCGCTACGCGACAACGCTTCGATGGCGGCGAGCTTGCGCACGTCGAGATCCATCGATGCCGAGGCTGGCGCCCAGCGCGGCGGGGTGATGCGTCCTTCCACGAACGCGATCAATCCACGCTCCATCTGCTCGCGCTGCGCATCGGGAATGCGCATCGGCAGCCCGGCACGCGATGCCTCGTCGGCGATCGTCAGCAGATATGCAGTCAGCACCTCGCTGCCCGACTGCCCATCGCTGCGCAGCGGGAAATAGGAGGCCAGCCCGTTGGTATCGAGATACGACGGCAGTTGCGCCATCAGTGCATCCCATGCCGATGCATCGGCCAGACCCAGGGACTTCGACGTGCGCTGCTCCAGGCAACTGAACGGATAGTTACGGAACCACTCGCGCACGCCCGGCATGCCACCTGCCAGCGACGATTGCAGCGAGACCTGCATGCCACCACGCAACCGGCCCGATGGATCGGCCAACGCGCCAGCAGGCGCCTGCACCGGCACGGACAGGTTCGGCGTGAGCTGCGCGAGCATGGCCTGCTGCACCGTCACCGGCACGGCGGGCACAATCTGCTGCGATACCTTGAGCTTGTCAGTGGCACCGCCGCCACCCTTCTCGGTAGCGGCAACTTCCCAGAGGATCGTGCCGCTGCGAGAGTACGCGAGCAGCGCAGGCGCGGTGATATCCCAGTTGACTTCGCGCGCTTCGCCCGCAGGAATCTGCACCGTTTGCGTAGGCAGCGTCTGCGCATCGACCAGCGTCGCGCGGGCCGTGGCCTCGACCGTCATCGCGCGCTGCGTGGTATTGCGCAGCGTGAACATCGCACGGTACTTGTCGTCCTCGCGCACCAGCAGCGGCAGGCCCGAAATCATCTGCAGGTCCTGCGTCGCGGCAATCGATGCACTACCCGTGCCGAAGCGGTTCACGCCGAGGTCCGCCACGGCCACGATGCGGAAGCTCGTCAGCGAATCATTGAGCGGCACCTCCAGCGTGGCCTTGCCTTCCGCGTCGAGCTGCACGCGCGGATTCCAGAGCAGCAGCGTGTCGAACAGTTCGCGCGTCGGACTCTTGCCGCCGCCACCACCAGCCGGCACCGCCTTGCGGCCATAGTGGCGTCGTCCGATGATTTCCATCTGCGCCGTGGACGTTTCCACGCCATAGCTACGCCGCTGCACCATCGCATCGAGCAGGTTCCAGCTACCGTTCGGCATCAGTTCGAGCAGCGCCTGATCCACGGCAGCCAGCGCCACTTCGCCATTCGCTGCGGGCTTGCCATCGGGCAGCTTGACCTGCACCACCACGCGCGCCTTGCCGCGCACCGGATACGTCGCCTTGTCAGGCGTCACCGAAACATCGAGGCGATACGCTTCACTGCCCACGCGGATCTCCGCGAGGCCCAGGCGGAACGCTGGCTTCGACAGGTCCACCAGCGGCGACGGCGCCACGTACTCCTTGCCCTCGCTGCGGAACGCACGCCACCAGTCCAGGGGCTGGCGCCAGCCCCACGAGAAGAACGAGTACCACGGCACTTCACGCAGGCGTCCGCGAATGCTCAGGACCGATACATACACGTTCGGTCCCCACTCCGGCTTCACCTTGAGCTTGATCGTCGGATCGCTGCCGTTGAGTTCGACGACCTGCGTTTCCAGGATGCCTTCGCGCTCGATGGCCACCAGTGCCGTCGCGCGGCGGAACGGCATGCGCACCTGGAACACGGCGGTGTCGCCGGGCGCATAGCTCTTCTTCTCGGGCAGTACATCCATGCGGTCGTGGTTCTCACCGCCGAACCAGAGTTCACCCTGGCGCGTCACCCACACCGTGGTGGCCGCCTGCGCCATGCGGCCATCGGCATCGCGCGCATTGGCAATCAGTTCGACTTCGCCGGCCTGCGAGAGCGCCACCTCGCAGCGCGCCCTGCCCTGCGCATCGGTGCGCGCTTCGCACACCACGCCGAGGTCCTTCGTCTCGCTACGGTTGTCGTAGCGGTAGAAGCCGCCCACTACACGCTTGCGCGCAGATGTGGTGATGCGGGCACGCGCCTTGATCTGCACGGGCGAGTCCGCTATCGGCTTGCCTTGCGTATCGACCAGCACCGTCTGCACCGCCAGCTTCTGGCTGACCGATACCCAGCTTGCCGCGCGAATGCCCACCACCACGGCCGAGGGCCACAGCGAGACGTTCTGGCGCAGCGTCTGGATCTCGCCGTTCGGATCGGCAAAGCCGGCTTCGAGCACAAGGTCACCCGGCGTGGTCACCTTCGGCAGATCCTTGATCGTGACCTTGCCGTTGCCGTCCTTGTCGAGCGTCATCGGCAGCTTGTCCGCCACGAGCTTCTCGCTCTCGCGTGCACTCTCGCTGTCCTGGTCTTCTTCCTCGTCGCCGCCGCTGCTGTTCGACTGCTGCTGCGCACGCGGCGGGTTGAACGAGAACTCGTCGTAGTCCGCGAAGTTCACGGACTTGCCGCGCAGCAGTGCGGAGACACGCACCGGCAGGCCCGCCGCACCACCACCGTTCAGGTAGTGGATCTCCACGCCCACGGGCACCTCGGTGGGCGCCACCAGCGCGTTGCCCTTGATCTTCGGGTCCTTGGTGATCGACAACGAGCCAGACATCACCGGCAGGCGGAACGCTTCCACACGGAAACTGCCGCTCTCCAGCGTGCGATTGTTCGTGTAGACCAGCGCCACGTCATAGACGCCGAGCTTGGCCGATGGCGGCACCTGGAACGTGTTCTCTGCACTACGCCCGCCCGTCGCGGTATTGCGCCACGCCAACGGCATCTCGTACTTCTGGCCGCTGCCCTGATGCGTGATCACCAGCGTCTCGGGCATGTCCTTCGGCAACGTAAAGCCCTGTGCGGTCTCGTTGCGGATCAGGTGCTTCATCGACACCGTCTCGCCAGCACGCACCAGCGTGCGATCGAAGATGGTGTGCGCGCGAACCGTCTGCTTGGTGCTCAGGTCCGTGGGCACGTTGAAGCGCCAGTTCTCGATGCCGCGCGTCCAGTCGGACATCACGAACGCCATGTCGGCCTTGCCTCGCGCCTGCGGATGATCGGCGGCGATGCGTGCGGACACGAAGTAGCCATCCATGCCGTTGGCGCAGTCCTTGTGACGGCGATCCGGCAGCTTGGCAAAGCGCGCTACGCCCGTGGCATCGCTGACACCTTCGCCCAGCAGTTCGCCATCGCAGTTGCGCACTGCAAGCCTGGCATTGGCGACGGGCTTGCCATCGTCAAGCGTGGTGACCCACGCCATGCCGCTCATGTCACCTTCACCCTCACCGCGTGCGAGCTTGAAGTGAACGCCGAGGTTGGTCACGAGCACGGCGGTCCGCACGTACATCGGCGCCTTCCTGCCGAGCAGCGCTTCACCCAGCATCGGCGACGCGATTTCCACGACGTGGAAGCCGGGCTCCGGCAACGGAATGCCCACCACTTCGAAGGGGCGCGGGTTGGTGTCGGTCGACTTGGGAATGGCGAGTGTCCTGGCGCCGTTCACGCCGTTGAGCAGCGACACCGCACGGGTTTCCACAGCCGGTGCATCGCGCGGGCTGCGCACGCTGTACGGCGCCTGGCCGGTGCGGATCGCGGCGATCTGCTCCTTGGTCCAGGTGTTCTCGTGCATGCGCTTGACCATGCCGAACCAGCGCAGGATGGCGCCGTCGTCATCGACCTTGAGCCGCGCCACGGTGCCAGCCTCGGCACGCACGGACAACGTGGGCAGGTCTGCCTCGACATTGCGCAGCGTCACGGGCAGCAGCGGCGGAAAATCATTGGGCGACTTGCCGCGCGGCACATCGGCAAAGCGTTCCACCACGCCGAACGGTGCGGCAGCGAACTTGGCCAGCGGCGGCAACGTGGCCGTGGTCAGCTTGATCGGGAACAGGTCGGCATTGGCGAGCGCGCGGCCGCTTTCGTCCTTGAGATCCTTTGGCGCTTCAATCGTCAGACTGGCCTTCTCCGCGAACGGCCCCTTGAACTGCACCGACGAGACGGGTGCATCGGCAGCCTCGTCCGGATCGAAAGCGGGCTTCTGCGGACCCGATGGGCCTTTGAGCACGATGCCTTCGGCCAGCTTGCGCGGCACCGGCGACGAGAACGTGACCGTCATGGGCCGCAGCGGTGTGCAAGGTGCCTCGGCACGTTCGCGCTCGCAGGTGAAGCCCGCGGTAAAGGGTTCGCGCACGGTGAAGTCGAAGCGACGCGCCGCAGTGGTGGCCAGCCCCGATGGCGTGGCAATGCCGGCGTCGAGCACCAGTTGCATCCGCGCGCCGCCGGGCAGCCGCTGCTGGCAGGCCAGCAGGTGGATAGCGTCACCCTCGCGCTTGGCCACTTCCTTCCAGTGCAGCGCCTCGATGACGGTGTCGCGATCCTTGCCGGTCAGCAGCCGCACGGGGATGCGCTCTCCAAGACCTTCGGCCTGGCACCACGCATGCTGGCGAATCGAGCCCGCAGTGGCCGCACCGTTGAAGCGCAGCGCAAAGACCTGGTCTTCCTCGACCTCACCGCCCGAGGGGCGGGCCGACACGACAATCGGGCCGCCCGTCTCGAACTTGTATTCGGTCTTGCCGGCGAAGTCCTTGCCGGCCACGCTCTTGAGCCCGCTGCTCATCCGTACCGTGCAGCGCACACCGGGTGGCAGGTCGCGTTCGAAGTCGTAGACCCAGTTGGTGGCGTTGACCCAGCGGCCGGAGCCGCCCACGCTGCCGCCCGCGCAGGAGACCGCGGCAGGCGGAGCGGCCTTGAGGTCGCCCATCGGCACCATTGGCTCGTCAAAGCGGATCGCCACCTGGCGGACCTGCGGGTTCACCCCTTCGGGCGAAAAGCGCGTGACCTGCGCCGCCGTGGCGGCCGGCGACCACGCCAGCGCACTCAATACCAGACCTGCGGCGGTGGCGCGTGCCACCGTGGCGATCTTCCCGATCATGCTGACTTCTCCGGATTTTTGGCTCCGGGCGAGGGTGACACGCGCCGATGCCAAGCGCAAGCCTCGGCACATTTCGGCAGAACTACATTCCGGGTCAGCGCAGATGCGACAGCGGCAACGCCCCCTCACGCTTGAGGGCCGTCAGGACGATATTCGAACGCACGCTTTCCACACCGGGCACGCGCATGAGCCGTTTCATCGTGAATTCGGCCAGCGTGGGCAGGTCCGGCACCACCACGCGTACCAGGTAGTCAGCCTCGCCGGCCACGGTGTAGCACTCCTGCACTTCTTCAAGCAGCAGGATTTCCTCCTTGAACCGCTCGATGATCGTGTCGCCATGGTGGGCCAGCTTCACACTGATGAAGACCAGCACCCCCAGCCCCAGCGCCTGTGGCGACAGGTTGACCCGATAGCCGGTGATCACGCCATCGGCTTCCAGCTTCGCGAGCCGCCGCCCGACCTGGCTGGGCGAAAGGTGGACGCGCTCGGCCAGTTGCTGGTGGGTGGAGCGTCCGTCGCTCTGCAGCGCCGTGAGAAGCGCCAGATCGTAGGGGTCGAGGTCGGTGGGGCTCATGGCGCGCAGGAATTCCGCATGACGAATCGAAGATGTGCGGATTATATGCATCGACATCGCAATAATCACTGCTTTTGCGGCCAGTCCGCGCGCTTGCATGGCTAGACTATGCGTAAAACCCGCATCGGAGACACCCCATGAACCTTTCGGCCGCCACGACCGAAGCCGCAACGGAAGCCAGCTTTGCCGGCACGATGACCGCGAAGCTCCAGGAACAGTTCGACGCCGGCCTGCTGTCCGGCCAGGAACTGCGCGCCGACTTCACCATCGCCCAGCCGGTCCACCGCTATACCGAGACCGACCATGCGATCTGGCGCAAGCTGTACGACCGCCAGGCGTCGATGCTGCAAGGCCGTGTCTGCGACGAGTTCCTGCAGGGTCTGGCCACACTCGGCATGGAACGCGACCGTGTGCCCGAGTTCGATCAGTTGAACGAGATGCTGATGCGCGCCACGGGCTGGCAGGTCGTGGCAGTGCCGGGACTGGTGCCGGATGAAGTGTTCTTCGATCACCTGGCCAATCGCCGCTTTCCGGCAAGCTGGTGGATGCGCAAGCCGGAGCAGCTCGACTACCTGCAGGAGCCGGACTGCTTTCACGACGTGTTCGGTCATGTACCGCTGCTGATCAACCCGGTGTTCGCGGACTACATGGAAGCCTACGGCAAGGGTGGCCTCAAGGCCGCGCGGCTGGGTGCGCTCGACATGCTGTCGCGCCTGTACTGGTACACCGTGGAATTCGGCCTGATCCAGACGCGGGACGGTCTGCGCATTTTCGGCGCGGGCATTCTGTCGAGCCAGGGCGAATCGATCTACAGCCTCGACTCCGCCAGCCCGAACCGCATCGGTTTCGACCTGCACCGCATCATGCGCACGCGCTATCGCATCGACACGTTCCAGAAGACGTACTTCGTGATCGACGATTTCGAACAACTGTTCGATGCCACGCGTCCGGATTTCACATCGCTGTACGCCGAACTGCGCGCGCTGCCGACGCTGGGCGCCGGTGACATCGCAGAAGGCGATCAAGTGATCCAGGTGGGCAACCGCGAAGGCTGGGCCGATAGCGACGATATCTGAACCGCCGTACCATCGTCTTTTACCCTTTTGATCGAGCCTGCCATGACACCCCTTTCCCAAGAGGCACGCAAGCCTCTGCTCGCTACCCTGCCCGGCTGGACCCCGGTCAAGGACCGCGACGCCATCCAGAAATCGTTCAGCTTCGCGGACTTCAACGCCGCGTTCGGCTTCATGACCCGCGTGGCCCTGCGCGCCGACAAGGTGGATCACCACCCCGAGTGGTTCAACGTGTACAACCGTGTTGACATCACGCTGTCCACCCACGACGCCAACGGCCTGACGCAGCGTGACATCGACCTTGCGCAGTTCATCGAGAAGGCTGCTGCGGGGCTGGTGCGGTAGACGATCTGCAACAATCGCGACTTTCGTAAAGCTGCGATTTTCACCGTTCCCTTGTCTCGATATCGTCGCGCTCCTGATCCGGCGTGTGACGATTCCGTGGATGCAACGTCCACGGTCTGAACTGATTCCTGTATGTCGCGCCGATCCTCTTTCGGAGCGAGTCGGTGCGGGACAACGGGAACGGTCGGAAACATCTTCTACAAAATGCAGGGCGTTTGGCGATAGGTACTCTGCTCGCCCTGCCCCTGCTTGCCATGGCGCAGACTGCGCCTACCCTTCCCCAACGCGACACCCAGGAACAACTGCGGCAGCAGGAGCGCGAGCGCGCCCTGCGTGAGCGCGAGGAAGTCTCACCCGACGCCAGACTGGAAGCACCTGCGGTTGCCGCTTCCGAACGAATTCCGGAAAACGAATCGCCCTGCTTCCGGATCGACCGCATCACGCTGACAGGTGATGCGGCAGAGCGATTCCACTGGGCTGCGAATGCGGCCAACGCATCGGATGTTTCCGACGATCCCGCCATCGGCCGATGCCTGGGGTCGCAAGGCATCAACGTCGTCATGGCCCGTGTGCAGGACGCCATCGTCCGCAAGGGCTACGTCACCACGCGCGTACTGGCTGCGCCACAGGATCTGAAGACGGGCACGCTGACGCTGACCGTTATCCCCGGCCGCATCCGCGACATCCGCTTCAGCGAGGATTCCAGCATGCGCGCGACGTTGTGGAATGCGATGCCCGCGCATCCGGGTGACATCCTGAACCTGCGCGATATCGAACAGGCGCTGGAGAACTTCAAGCGTGTACCCACGGCCGAGGCCGATATCCAGATCACGCCCGCCGAAGGCCCCGACGCGCAGCCCGGGGAGAGCGATCTCGTCATCCGCTGGCATCAAGGCATGCCGTTCCGCATCAGCGCCACAGTGGACGACTCGGGCAGCAAGCAGACCGGCAAGTACCAGGGCAACGTCACGGTGTCGTTCGATCACTGGTGGACACTGAACGATCTCTTCTACGCGAGCCTGAATCACGACCTGGGCGGCGGCGGTGCAGGCAGCAACGGCACGCGTGGCTACACGGTCCATTATTCGGTTCCCTATGACCGCTGGCTGCTCGGCATCACTGCCAGCGGCAACCAGTATCACCAGACCGTATTCGGCTACAGCCAGAACTATCGCTACAGCGGCGAAAGCCGTAACGCCGATCTCCGTCTGTCTCGGCTGCTGTATCGCGATGCCTCGCGCAAGACCACCGCCTACGCGCGCGGCTGGGCGCGTGGCTCCGGCAACTACATCGACGACACCGAGGTGCGGAACCAGCGCCGCCGCACGGCGGGCTGGGAACTCGGCCTCGCACATCGCGAGTTCCTCGGGCATGCATCGCTCGACACCAACCTCGCCTATCGACGCGGCACCGGCGCGATGGCCTCGCTGCGCGCCCCCGAGGAACGGTTCGATGAAGGCACGTCACGTCCGGAAATCCTGCTTGCCGACGCACAACTGACCGTGCCCTTCGTGCTGGCCGCACAGCGCCTGCGTTACACGGGCGCCGTACGTGGCCAGTGGAACTTCACGCCGCTGGTGCCGCAGGACCGCTTCTCCATCGGCAACCGCTACACGGTGCGCGGCTTCGATGGGGAATCCACGCTGATCGGCGACCGGGGATGGTTCGTGCGCAACGAACTGGCCCTCTCGCTGGCCGGGAGGGGATTCGAACTGTATGCCGGTGCGGACTACGGGCAGGTCAATGGACGCAGCGCGGCGTACCTCGTGGGCACGCAACTGGCCGGTGCCGTGATGGGCATGCGTGGTGGGTATCGCGGCCTCCATGCCGATCTCTTCATCGGCAAGCCCCTCTACAAGCCAACCGGCTTTGTCACCGCCAGCACGACGGCGGGCTTCAACGTGAGCTGGTCGTACTGAACCGCCACGCGCATTCCTTTCTCGGAAATGGGTCAATGAACAAGCGTCTGTACCGCATCGTCTTCGTGCTCGGCCAAGTCTCACTGGTCACCACTGCCACCGCACAGATCGTCGCGGACCCGAACGCACCGGGCCAGCAGCGGCCCACGGTCCTGACCGCGCCCAATGGCACGCCGCTGGTCAACATCCAGACCCCGAGCGCGGCCGGCGTGTCGCGCAACACGTACGGCCAGTTCGATGTGCAGGAACGGGGCGCCATCCTGAACAACGCCCGCCAGAACGCGCAGACGCAACTAGGCGGATGGGTGCAAGGCAATCCGTGGCTCTCGGGCGGCACGGCACGCGTGATTCTCAACGAAGTGAACAGCAGCAACCCCAGCCAGTTGCGCGGCTACACGGAAGTGGCCGGTGACCGGGCGCAGGTGGTGATCGCCAACCCCGCAGGCATCACGTGCGATGGCTGCGGCTTCCTGAACGCCAATCGTGTGACGATGACCACCGGCACGCCCATCGTCAACGGCGGGAACCTGGAAGGCTATCGCGTACGTGGAGGCGGCATCGACATCACGGGCCACGGCATGGATGTGAGCCGCGTGAGCTACACCGAACTGCTTGCGCGTGCGGTGCGCGTCAATGCCGGCATCTGGGCAGAGGACTTGAAGGTTGCGACAGGTGCACACGATGCCGATGCCACGTTGGCCTCGATCACACCGGCGAGCGGTTCTGGTTCGGCACCGGCCTACGCACTCGATGTCAGCGCGCTCGGCGGCATGTACGCGGGAAAGATCGCACTGATCGGCACGGAACACGGCGTTGGCATGCGCAATGTCGGGCATATCGGCGCACAGGCGGGCGAACTGTCGGTGACCAGCGATGGCCGGTTGGAGAACACCGGTGTCCTGCAAGCGATGAGCGATGCGCGCATTGCCGCGGTGGGCGTGCGCAATGCCGGCACGATGATGGCCGGCGCCACGCTGGCAGTCACCGTTGGTGAAGTCATCGACAACCGTGGCGGCGCCCTGTACGCGGCCGACAACGTCGAGCTACGTGGCAGCACCGTTGCAAACGGTGACGATGGTTTCGTCGCGTCGTCTCGCGGCAGCATCGACATCGCCACGCAACATGCCGTCGACAACGCAGGCGGCACGCTACAGGCCGCAAAGGGACGACTCGGCATCTCGGCATCGACGCTGCACAACGTGGAAGGTTCGGTGCTCGGCGCGGATATCGATATCGATACGCGCAGTGGAGAACTCGGCAATACCGCTGGCAGGATCGCCGCGCTCGATGGAGCGCTCGATATCCGCAGTGGCGCACTCGACAACAACGCTGGGTTGCTGCAGGCATCCGTGGCACTGCATGTCGATACTTCGGGACAGGGGCTGACCAATGACCTCGACGGCCACATCGGCAGCGCCGGAAGCCTTTCAATCGCGGCTGGCTATCTCGAGAACGCAGGCACGATCATCGCCGATGGGCGCGCGGACATCGACACCGACTGGATAGGGAACAAGGGCACGGTACAGGCGCATGGACTGGCGTTGCGTACGACTTACATCGACAACCTGCTGGCCGGGGTGATCCAGGGTGGCACGACCACCCTCGTGGCGCGCAACACACTCTTCAATGAAGGCCTGATCGATGGCGGCTTCACGCGTGTGGAGTCCGACTATCTATACAACTCCGGCTCAGCCCGGCTCTACAGTGACCGACTGGCCATCCAGGCGAGACAGCTGTCCAATGACAAGCATGTCGACGACGACAAGGCCAGCACCCCCACCATCGCCGCGCGCGAGCAACTCGATATCGGCGCAGGCGAGATCATCAATCGCGACCAGGGGCTGATCTTCAGCGGGGGCACGCTCAACATCGGCGGCGCGCTCGACGAGGATAGCTACGCCACAGGCCGCGCCGACTACCTCAGCAATACCAGCGCCACGATCGAATCGCTCGGTGACATGTCGCTCGCCACGGAGTCGCTGCGCAACACCGACCACAGTTTCCGTACCGAGCGGGTACAGGTGGGCGATTCCGTCCGCAGACAAACTGTCCAGCCGCAGAACGATCCGAACCAGTACGACCTCGACACGCTGCAATGGGAATCATGGAGCCGTGCAGGCCGCTATCGCGGCAAGGCCGACGCCGACTCCGCCATCGCCGGGCAGCCCATCCAGAACTACACGGACTACGACTTCACCGAAACGCGCTCTGTCGACCGCGTGACACAGAGCACACCGGCCATCATTCGCGCGGGCGGGTCGATCGATATCGATGGCGAGGACCTGCTCAACGCCTACAGTCAGATCATGGCCGGCGGCGCGCTGACTGGGGCGGCGGACAGGATCGAGAACCGCGATGCCGTGGGTTACGAGGTGATTCAGCGCGTTGGCACCAGCCAGTACACATATGGGCGATGGCGCGGCGGCGTGCGGCGCTACACCACTCGCGAGCGAGATCCCAGGATTGCTTACACGCCCGCCGACGAGTATCGCGGGTTCGACCTGGGCCTGGCGGTCATACGTGCAAACCACCAGGGAGAGGACAGCGGCAACGGCATCGAGGGCCGCCGTGCGAATGGCGACACCCGTGTGCGCCTTATCGAAATCGCCACGACGGGCAGCGACGATCCGTCAACAGTCCGCACCATCGACTTCCGCCCCGAGATTCCGTCGGGCAGCCTGTTCCGCCCAGGCAGCGGCACCCACCTGATCGAAACCGATGCGCGATTCACCGATTATCGGCAATGGCTGTCATCGGACTCCATGCTCGATCAACTCGGCATCGATCCCGAGATGATCGAGAAACGTCTGGGCGACGGCTTCTACGAACAGCAGCTCGTGCGCGAACAGATCGGGCAGTTGACCGGCCGACGCTTCCTCGACGGATACCGCAGCGACGAGGCGCAATATCGCGCGCTGCTCGCCAATGGCGTCACGGTGGCGCGCGACATGCAATTGCGTCCCGGCGTCGCGCTCGCCGCTGCGCAGATTGCACAACTCACGAGCGACATCGTGTGGCTCGTCGAGCAACGCGTCACGCTACCCGATGGCACCACTGCCACGGCACTCGTGCCGCAAGTCTACGTCCGCACGAAACCGGGCGATCTCAAGGGCGACGGCACGCTCATCGCCGCCAACGTGGTCGACCTGTCGCTGCGTGGCGATCTCTCCAATACGGGCACCATCGCCGGGCGCCGCGCCATCCGGCTCGTTGCGGAGAACGTGCAGAACCTCGGCGGCCGCATCACGGGTGACGCGGTCGGGGTGCAGGCGCGTGAGGATATCGAGAACACGGGCGGGACGATCGATGCAGGCTCTGCGCTGCAGGTTGTGGCCGCGCGTGACCTGCGGCTGGCCTCCACCACTCGCAGCAGCGAGACACAGTCGGGCCAGAGCACGTTCAGCCGTACCAACGTGGATCGTGTAGCGGGTCTCTACGTCAGCAAGCCAGGTGCCACGCTCACGGCGCTGGCGGGCCGAGACATGGTGCTCGACGGTGCACAGATCTCGAACACGGGCAAGGCAGGCAAGACCGTCATCGCAGCAGGCCGCGACTTGACGCTCGGCACCGTTCGCGTTGGCGTGCAGGAAGACAACGTGCGCAACGCGAGCAACGCCCTGCGTCAAGGCAGCACGCAGGAGATAGGCACATCGATCCGCACGAACGGCGACGTCACCCTCTCGGCGGAACGCGACCTCCGTGCGCGCGCCGCGCAGGTGACGAGCGATGCGGGCGCGCTGCTGGCGGTGGCGGGTCGCAACACCACGCTCACGGCTGGCGAGAACACCAGCAACTGGAGCGAAGACCGCGATCAACAGCGCAGCGGTCTGCTCGGATCGTCTCGCACCACCACGCGCGACAGCCTGCGCGAGACAACGTCGCTGGCCACCACGTTCAGCGGCAGCACCGTCGAGCTTCATGCGGGTCAGAACATCGACATCACAGGCAGCAATGTCGTCTCCGATCTCGGCACCAGGGTCGTGGCCAGGGGCACGCTCTCGATCGAGGCAGCGCAGAACACCACCACCGAGAGCCACTTCAAGGAAACGAAGAAGAGCGGCTTCCTCTACAGCGGCGGCACGGCGTTCACCATCGGCACACAGCAGCAGAGCAACGACGCACGCAACACCCGGACTTCGGCAGCGGCGTCCACCATTGGCGCGACCCAAGGCGATGTCACGCTGATTGCCGGCGACGCCTATCGGCAGACAGGCAGCCATGTGGTGGCGCCCAAGGGCGACATCGGCATCTTTGCCAGGAAGGGCGAGATCGTGGAGGCGCGCGAGGCGAGCCAGAGCACCGAGGAAAGCCGCTTCCGGCAATCGGGGCTGACCATGGCGGTGACCGCTCCTGCCATCGCGCTCATCGAAACCGCGCAGCAGATGAAGCGCGCAGGCGGCAATACCTCGGACACCCGCATGCAGGCACTGGCCGGCGCCACGACCGCACTGGCAGCGAAGAATGCGGCCGATGCCGTGATGGCCGATCCGAGCAGCGGTGGCGGTGTTGGGCTCTCGATCACGGTGGGCAGCAGCCAGAACCAGAGCCGCACCACCAATCGGGCGGATGTGGCAGCGCGCTCGACCGTCGCGGCAGGCGGCAACGTGCGCATCATGGCGACGGGCAACGGCCAGGATTCGGAACTGACGATTCGCGGCGCAGAGGTACGCGCGGGAGAGGACCTCCATTTGAAGGCCGAGGGCAAGGTGCACTTGCTGGGCGCAGAAAACGTATCGGACATGCGCCGGCAGAGCAAGAGTTCCAACGTCGGCATGGGGGTCGGGCTTCAGGCAGGCCAGGGCGGCACATCGTTCGGCGTGACGGCCAGCGCGAGTGGCTCGCGCGGCAAGGGCGACGGCACTGATCGCACGTGGACCCATACGCGGGTCGATGCCGGCCAGACACTCAAGATCGAATCGGGCGGCGATACGGAGCTGAATGGTGCCGTGGCCCGCGGCCGGATGATCGATGCGGACATCGGCGGCCATCTCCAGATCGGCAGCCTGCAGGACATCCACGACTACAGGAGCAAGGACCAGAGCGCGGGTGGCAGCGTCACGGTGGGTGGCGGCCTCTCCGGCAGCGCGAACATCGGGCAGCAGAAGATCGACAGCCGCTATGCCAGCGTGACCGAGCAATCGGGCCTGAAGGCGGGCGACGGCGGCTTCGACATCCGCGTGAAGGGCAACACATCGCTCGACGGCGGCGTGATCACCTCGACGCGCAAGGCAGCGGAAGAAAAATTAAACCGCCTCGACACCCGCACGCTGACCACCAGCGACATCGACAACAAGGCGAGCTACACGGCCAGCAGCGTCAGCATCGGCGGCGGGTTCGCGTCGAAGGGGAGCAGCAAGCAAACGGGCGGCGACGATGGGAGCACTGCGGGGAGCACTGCAGGCGGCGTCGACACAGTCGGCACGAACCAGCAGGGGCAAGCCGCCACGGGCGGCGACAAGGTGCCGGGCAGCAACCTGCCATCGATGGGCGGATTCAGCGCCGCACCACCCGTGGCCATCGGCGCCAAAGGCAAGTCGAGCAGCACCACGCGCAGCGGCATCAGCGACGCCGCCATCACCATTCGCGATACCGAGGCGCAGCAGGCGCTGACGGGCAAATCGGCTGACGACACGCTGGCCGAACTGAACCGCGATGTCTCCAGCGAAGTCGACGGCAGCAATGCGCTCAATCCGATTTTCAACGAGAAGGAGATCAAAGCCGGCTTCGAGATCGTCGGCGCGTTGCAGCGGGAGACGGGGGCGTTTTTGAACAATCGGGCGAAAGAAGCCGACGCCATCAAGCGCGCCCGCGACAACGAGACCGACCCCGCGCGCCGCGCCGATCTGGACGAGCAATACCAGGACGCCGCCAAGTGGGGCCCCGGTGGCACATATCGACGCATCACCACGGCACTCACCGCTGCCGCAGGCGGCAACGTCACCGGATCAACCACACAGTTCGTGCAGGGCGCAGCGGTCGGCTATCTGCAAGGACTCGGCGCCACCGGCGTCAAACAGATCGCCGCCGGCATCGGCGATGGCACCCCAGGTGCGGAAACTGCCCGCGCCGCGCTGCACGCCATCGTCGGCTGCGCAGGCGCCGCAGCCGCCACCCAGTCTTGCGGCGCAGGCGCGATGGGTGCAGCCACCAGTTCAGTCGTTGGCACCCTGATGGGCCCCGCTGATGGTCTGACGAACGAACAGAAGCAAGCCCGGCTCGACGCAGTGCGCAACCTCGTGGCCGGTATCGCCAGCGTCGGCGGCACGGACGCCGGCACAGCCACCAATGCGGCAACGATTGAAGGCGAGAACAACCAGTTCGCGCCACGACCGAACCCAGGCGGCGGCGGTCGCGGGGTCGGAGGTGGAAAACCTGGACAACCGCTCGATCCGTTCAAAACCCCCGCCCTGCCGGCTGATCCAGGCGAAGCCACGGTCATGGAATCGCCCGACGAATCGGGCGACAACGGCGCCAAGGTGCTGGTTCAGCCGGTTCTGGATCGGGTGGGCGACGCGCTGGAGGGGGTCAAGAACCCGATCTATATTCCGCTACAGGTGGTGGAGGGGTTGGGGGCGATATTCGCCGGCTCCGCAGGCAAGTACGACGTACTAACGAATTCCCAAGCGCGTGAGTTAGCTGTAAGCAACGGATGGAACGAATCAGTTCCAGATAGCGTAAAGAGCCAAACTCATAAGAATCCGGTTTTCTACAACCCGGCGGACGGGAAATATTACTCTCCGGATAAGGCCGGCCATCGAGCCGATAACGCATGGAAATCGTTCGACCGAAAAGGAAATAGAATTGGCACCTTTGTCTTCGATGGAAAAAAACCTATTCAAGTAAGCGATTAATCTCATGGACAACGAAGCCCTTCTGCATACGATAGCGATCACACCTGACTTTGATCCAACGGAAAGCTTTGCGCTGCGCCGAATTTCATTCTTCGACCATTTTCTTTCCATCGCAGAGGCCAAAGAATGTAGATACATATATTACGATCTAGCAGTTAGAGAAGACACATTGTCCGAATACCTCGAGGCCGAAAATTGTCTTCTAACGCTGTGGTGTCAATTGGCGATCAAAGGTCAGGTGTTCGAACTCAACGACAAACCGAGTCCAATCGTCTCGCTAAATGATGTTCTTTCCCAAGGAACGAAAGTCGTAAGAGAGAGGGGAAGCAATCCCGTATTTTTTGGTAGCTTACAACTTATATGGGAACCGAGCTACGATTTAACCCATCTCCTCTGGCTTCCGAAGACAGAAAAGTGGACTAAGATCGAACGACTCGTACGGATGGCGAAGCTGAATTTTTTAGATTAGCTGGACCACTCGTATATATAGAGGGCGACGAATATTTGGAGCTATATACTAAAATTCAAATAATGAAAATCAAAAAAAATATCCTCACATGGACTATTACCAGCCCGCCTGATAGAGAAAATGTTGTAGTCGAGATATGGCTCGACGACTATCAGGTGGCCGAAGTATCGAAAGAACCAGAGGATGAGACAAAAATCGAAATTTATTCCCCGCCGAAAGGCGGAGTTTGGAGATTCAAGGCTGTTGACTTCAAAAGAATCCTTGATGATTCGATCATAGAATTAGACAAATAGAAGCGGAAAAAGCTCTCCCGGTGAATCTGGCATGGTTGTTGGATGCAGTTGACCGAGCACGGAAGAAGTTGCTAGTGACCCATGGGCGCGCACACGCCCAAACCATGCCCACCCCTCCCCCGTCAGCCAACTGAAAGGCAACGCCCAAAACTGTCGGTACAATTCGTGACATTGTTACAACCGCTCAAAGTCACGGTCTGCCATGCGTATCCTGCTGATCGAAGATGATCGTCAAATCGCCAGCGGCGTGGAGGCTGGCCTGTCGCGGGCTGGGCACCAGGTTCGCGTGGTGCATGACGGCGTCTATGCCACTGATCATCTGCTCAAGGAGCAGCATGACCTCGTTATCCTGGATCTGGGCCTGCCCGGTATCGATGGGATGACGCTTCTCGCGCGCTATCGGGCGCGCAATCGCACCACGCCGGTGATCATTCTCACCGCGCGGGATGAGCTCGAAGACAAGCTCTCCGGCCTCAATGCCGGTGCGGACGACTATCTGGTGAAGCCTTTCGCGCTGCCCGAGCTGGAAGCGCGCGTGCGCGTGCTGCTGCGTCGCAGCCAGCATGGCGAGGCGGCGCCGGAGCGCGATGTGCGTCTGGGTCGACTGCGGCTGTCGGGTAATGATCGACGGATGTTCGTCGATGGCCGCCCGCTGGAGTTGTCGCCGCGCGAGTTCGCGGTGCTGGAGTTGCTGCTGCAGCGCCAGGGTCGTGTGGTGAGCAAGGCACAGTTGCAGGATCACCTCGCCACGTTTGCGCACCCTGCCGGTGAAGGCGGCGATACGGTTGGCGATACGGCGATCGAGGTCTACGTGCACCGGGTTCGCAAGAAGCTGGAAGATGCGGACGTGGAAATCGTCACCGTGCGCGGCTTTGGTTATCTGCTGCAGATCCGTGCCGGACACTGAGCCCTGCCCTGCAGAGCGCTCGCCCGCGCACCCTTCGACGTCCTGAATCGCCATGTGGCCGCGTTCGCAATCCTCCTCCGCTCAGCCAGGCGAACCCACCGCGCGGGTGAAGAACCGGCGCGGCAGCACCATGCTCCGCACGTCGAACCAGAGTCTGCGGATTCACCTGCTGCGCGCGCTGGCCACGCCGCTGTTCGCGCTGGTGCTGACCAGCGGGTCGCTGTCGTACTGGCTGGCCGCCCACTACACCACGCAGGTATTTGACCGCGCCTTGTATGGCGTGGCCAACAACATCGCGCAGCAGATCCGCATTGCCGGCCCGCGGCTGGAACAGGACATTCCGACGATTGCGCAGACGCTGGTCGAAGCCGAAGGCTCGGATCGCATCTACTGGCGCATCCATGGCCCGGACGGCCTGATCGGTGGCATGGACACCTGGCTCGGCTATGGCACGGGCCAGACGTCGCTGCACGACGCGCGACTGTTCTATGCGTGGTTCAGCGGCAAACAGGTGCGTGCGGTGCGGCTGCCAGTGAGCCTGCCGAGCGCAGCCAACGATGAACTGGGTACGACGGCGGAGCCGCAACTGCCGCGCGGGCCCATCGTCGTGGAAGTGGCGGAGTTGCTGGATCGACGGGAAACGGCGGCCAACGAGATCCTGCTGTCGGTGTCGGTGCCGCTGATCCTGTTGCTGCTGGTGGGTAGCCTGATCCTGTCGCACGTGCTCAAGGAAGAGCTGGTGCCGCTGCAGATCCTGACCGACAAGCTGAATCGCCAGACGGCCAGGTCGATGGCCCCGCTCGACGAGACCCAGGTGCCGGCCGAGGTGGAGCCGCTGATCCGGGGCCTCAATGCGCTGCTGTCGCGACTGCGCGATGCGCTCGATGCGCAGCGCAAGTTCATCGCGGATGCCGCGCACCAGTTGCGCACGCCGCTGACCGCCGTGAAGCTTCATGCCGACCGGGCGATGGAAGCCGATACGCTGGAGGTGGCCCGCCAGGCGTTGCGTGAAGTACAGACCGCATCGGACCGGGCCGTGCGCTTGTCGAATCAGTTGCTGTCGCTGGCACGTGCCGAACCGGGCCTGTCTCTGGAGCGGCTCGGGCCCGTCGAACATTTCGACCTGGCGGAGCTGGCGTTCGAAGTGGGGGCGGAATGGGTGCCGCAGGCACTGGCGCGGCGCGTGGATCTCGGCTTCGAAGTCCTGCCCGGCCCAACGTTCACGGGCAGCGCGCCAGCCGTGGTGCGCGGCAATCGGCTGCTGATGCGCGAAGCGCTATCGAATCTCGTGGATAACGCCGTGAAGTACGTGCCGGCTGGCGGCCGCATCACCGTGCGCGCCGGTGGCGAGACGATGGGGCATCGCGGCATGGCCGTGGTGATGGTGGAGGACAACGGTCCCGGCATCGCACCCGCGCGCCGCGAGGAAGTGTTCAAGCGCTTCTTCCGCGGCGATCACACGCCGGGTACGCAACCGGCGCAAGCGGCACCGAGTGGCGCCGGCCTGGGCCTGGCCATCGTCAACGAGATCGTGTTGCTGCATCAGGGCACGATCCGTATCGAGGACGCTCCCGCGCCTCAGCCCACCGCATCGGCAAGTTTTGCCCCCGCTATCGCAGGCGCCGAGGATGGTGCGGCGCCCGAGATCCAGGAGCGCCGTGCGTCGATGCGCTTCGTGATCCGGATTCCGTGCGAAGCGCCGGGCACGGCGCAGGGCTGATTCCCGCTTACTTCTTGTCCTTCGGGGCCAGCATGGTGTGGCGGCACTTCGGGCTGCCGCAACGGCACTCGTATTCCTTCTTCAGCTTCTTGGTATAGCGCGCGTCAATCACCAGACCGTAGTCATAGAACAGCTCTTCACCTGCGGCGATATCGCGCAGCGCGTGGATAAAGACCTGTCCCTTCTTCTCGCGCGCCTCGCAGTTCGGTTCGCAGGCGTGGTTGATCCAGCGCGCCCGGTTGCCGCCGTACTTGGCGTCGATCACGTTGCCGTCTTCCAGACTGAAATAGAACGTGTGATTGGGATCGGTCGGATCGTGCGGATGGCGGTTGAGCGCCTCCTTCCACGAGATGTGCTCGCCCTTGTACTCGATCACCCGCTCGCCCTCGCCAATGGCGCCAATCGCGTATACGCCCTTGCCATGCACGCCAGACTGTCGCACTTCGATGCGATCGCTGGCGGTTTTCTTCTTGCCTGCCTTCTTCTCTTTGGCGTCCTTGGGCTTGTCCGACATGTGCTGAGGTTCCTGGGGGTGGGGAAATGGGCCGCCGGTCCAGTCCGGCGCGAACCGGATGATACCTGCGCGCCATGCGCAGGTATACGCTCGCCCGACGTATACCGATGTGGATAACCGCGCCATTTTCTGTGGATAAGCGCGCGTGTTTCGTGTGGGCTGCCTGGGGTTGGCCTGGGGAAGGTATACGAACAAGTCAGCACGTATACGTGACCCCCTTCCATCGAACGGATGAGTCATCCACGGCGGCCAACATTTCCTCCCTACGGTTTCGGTATACGTAAACGCTTGATCCTATTCACGTATACGTACTTATCCACAGAAACGGGCGGTGCTTATCTATCACTACTATTTGTATACATGAAAGAAAGATGTAAACCGTACGGTTGAGATACGAAGGAGGGGCGTATACGGCGGCCCTCTGGAATTTCCCTCTTTTTTTGCTGCGATGAAAAAATGAGCAGTCAGAACGCTGCCAGCAGGGGGGCGATGAATCTGCAGGTCCGGTATACCGCGTATACCGGCGTGACTTGACCACTGTAAGTCCCGATGTGCCTTCCGCGGTCCTCAGAAGCTCTTGGAGGCGTTTTGCCGACGTATACGTCCCCGAGCCGCTCTTGGCGCCCAAAACGCCGTATACGCCTTCTGAGCGCCTCTGACGCATTGGATGACGTATACGCAGGGGTATACGCCGCGGCGGCGAGCTGCGAAACGGCTGCTCGAAAGACCCCCGGCCAGTACTCCAAATCCCCGCGAACCGTGTCCTGAGGCGGGTTGGCGGCGACTCTCCGTAACAAACCTTTCCCGGTGCGGCGTGTCCGACACGGTATGATGTGGCCCGCGGCGTCTTTGCCAGGGCGGCTTTCCCGAGGAAAGTCCCAGGGCCGGACGTCAGTTTTTCCAACTCGATACGGAGTGAAGCATGACGAAAACCGAACTGATCGACGCAATCGCAGCTGGCGTGGACGGTCTGACCAAGGCCAAGGCCGAGCAAGCCCTGAACGTGACGCTGGGCGCCATCATGGACGCCGTTGCCAAGGGTGACACCCTGAGCCTGATCGGCTTTGGCACGTTCAGCAAGGGCGAGCGCGGCGAGCGCATGGCCCGCAACCCGCGCACCGGCGAAGAAATCAAGGTCGAAGCTGCGAAGACCGTGAAGTTCAAGGCAGGCCAGAAGTTCAAGGACGCCGTGAATCAGTAATGCCGACGGGCACGTTGCTGGCCCGGTCCGCATGACCCCGCCGTGCCGCCGCCGGAGCCCTTCAGCGGCACAGGCGCGCAGCGCGCGGGGACGTTATCCACAAAGCATTCCCCTCGGATTCACGTGCAGAATTGCACAGTTGGCAGCACCGTTACGGACGCTGTCTGCATGAGTCAGAAATCCCCGTTCGCGCTTGTCTGAACAAGGCTTTGCGCGAAATCAGGAATCCCGGGTCGGCATGACCGCCCTGCTTGTCGATGCGCAATTCTCCACAGCGTTATGCACAACGCTTTCCACACAAGGTTCCACAGCGTTCTCCACAGGCCGTGAAGCGCGCCTGGCGAACTGTTGCGAGCGTTCTGGCCGTCGCCCTGGTCTGCGGTTGCACCACGGCGCCACCGCGCACCGCGCGTCCGCAGGCGGTGCCATTGCCTGACTATGAGCGGGTGAGTACGCCACCCGGCGCGACGCCGCGCGAACGCATCGTCGATATCGCGCTGCAGGAGTGGCGCAAATGGGGCAGCCAGGTCGTACACATCGCACGTGACGATACGGCTTGCGTGACGCATAGCCCGCTGCCCGCCCCGAACCTCACAGCCGCCGCAGAGACGGGTGCGCCGAATTCCCGGAATGGTGCCGCTTCCGGCGCGTCGGCGGATGTCGATGCCGAAGAGCATGGCGATAACGCCAGTTGCCTGCGCTTTCCCGATGGCACGGGCATGGAAGCCACGCCGCAAGGGTGCCGCATGGCGCAACGCTATTGGGGCATCGTGGGCGAGGCGCCCGACTGCCGGCAGGTCACGCAAGGTGCGTGGGCGTGGTCGGCGGTGTTCATTTCCTGGGTCATGCGTCGCGCGGGACTCGACAATGACCAGTTCCTGACCGGCCAGTCGCATTCGATGTACGTGGTGGACGCGCGCGACGGCATCCTGCCGCGTCCGGCCTTCCACGTCGAACCGCTGCCGGCGCTACCCCGCCCCGGCGACATGATCTGCGCCGGCCGGGGACGCGACAAATACATCGAAGATCCCGCCGATATCGGTTTTGGCACGACACCCATGCATTGCGATATCGTGGTCGAGGTCGATCGCGCGGCGAAGGTGGTCAAGGCGATCGGCGGCAATGTCCAGCAGTCGGTATCGATGGACGTGATCGACCTGAACGACGCTGGCCAGCTCGACGGCTTCACGAACTCGCACCTGCCGTGGCTGCTGATCCTGCGTAACGACCTGCAGTAAGGCGCGAGCAACGGGCAGCGACCTGATTCGATACCGGTAGTCGCTTCACACCATCGCCCCGCTGCATTGACGCAAATGTGGGTGGCGCGGAACACTGCGCGTTCGGTTTTTCGCCTTTCGCCTGCATGTCCACGCCTTCGCTTTCCAATCCGCTGGTCTCCCCCACCCTCGCCCGCCGACTCCTTGCCGAAGCACTGGGGACGGCCCTGCTTGTTGCCATCGTCGTTGGGTCGGGCATCCGCGCCGAACAACTGGCGGCCGGCAACACGGCCCTCGCCCTGCTGTGCAATGCCTTGGCCACCGGCGCAGGACTCGTCGCGTTGCTGATATCGCTCGGGCCGGTCTCGGGTGGGCACTTCAACCCGGCCGTCACGTTGGCACATCTATTGTCCAGACGGATTTCAATGAACACCGCGTCGGGGTATATATTCGTCCAATTGATAGGTGCGATGGCGGGAGTGGTTGCTGCGCATGCAATGTTCGGCCTGCCCTGGATATCGATGTCGATGCAGGCGCGTACCGGTGCGCCGATGTGGTGGAGCGAATCTCTGGCCACGTTTGGCCTGATCGGGCTTGGGATTGCCACCGGTCGTCATCGACCTGCCATGCTGCCATTTGTCGTGGGCGGCTACATCATGGCGGGATACTGGTTCACCTCATCCACCTCGTTCGCCAACCCCGCCCTGACTATTGCCTGTGCCTTCACCGATACTTTTACAGGTATTCGTTTTATGGATGTGATGGCTTTTATTTTTGCTCAGATATTTGGTGCGACGAATGCAGTGGCGTTATTTGATTGGTTGAGTGGATATCAGTCACCCAGGAATCCCATCCAATCATCCATCATGGAGCGGGGATCACAAGCCCCGCTTACCAGCGTCGATTGAGCTGGACGCCAAAGATCGAGCCGCTGGCCTGAGTGGCCCAGGCGTCAGCCGGCGCGGCGAAGGTGATGCCGTCCACATCGTTGGCGCGGCTATACGTGTAGAAGGCCCGCAGATTTGCATTGCCGGTGGCCTTGCCAAGCGTCAGCGTCGGTGCCACGGTGAACGCCGTACGCTGGCCGCCCACCCCAAACCCGGACGAAATCTGGTCGTGCGCCACCTCGAAGGTCAGCTTGAACTGGTCGCTGGCCACAAAGGCCGGACGCACGCGCGTGGCAGCCCATTGCAGGGTGCCCATATGGGAGCGGTCCAGTTGCAGGCTCGATTCCACCGATCCGGCCAGGCCGGATTTGCCCTTCCACTCCATGGATTCCGCTACGCGTACCCGCGAGAGGTCCGTCCCCATGCCGGTGTATCCGGTCATGGCGGTGCGGGAACCCTGCCCGTACTGCACGCCCAGCCGATTGGTGCCGAACAGCACGCCTTTTTGCTCGTGCATGGCGGAAGCCCACCAGGCGCTGCCGGTATCGGCGATTTCCTGCAGGGGTTCTACACGCGTGAAGCCAAGTTGGACAGAACCCTGGTCATTGGTGCCGATCGGGGACGTCCGCACGGTGTGATAGCTGGGCAGCTTGGCGCCATTTAGATCGTTACGCGCGGTGTATTGATAACTCAGCCCGTAATTGCCCACTTTAGCGTTGTCGATGCCGAACCGCATGGACGATGAGTTCGGCGGCAACAGGCCCGACGACATCAGGAAGGCGTTGCTGTCCCGGCGCCCGGCCCAGACGCTGGCCTCGTTAAGAACCGAGATGCCGGACAAGCCGCTGACCGAGGTGTAGAAGTTAGGCAGCAGCGCGTAGGGATCCACGGCAGCGGCCGTGCCGTTGACCGAGGTGGTGTTGGTCCCCTTGGCCTGCGCCACGAGCTGCACCTGCGTGCCGCCGCCCATGTCCACGAGCGATTCGCGGATCTTCACTTCCCCCGAACTGGTACAGGCCAGGCCCTGCCCGAAGCCAGCCGAGGGTGTACCACCGCCGGGGCAGGCTCGTTGGGTACCAGCGCGGTCTTCCACCGCCGCGCGTCCGCTATAGCCGAGTCGCCACACGGAGTCGCCCGCCGGGTCATCGGCAGGCAACTGGGAGCGGAGAACTGGCGGAGCATCGGATGGCGTTTCCGAAGTGGCAGATTCGCCACCCTCCTGCGCAGCCACGGGTGCCTGGCGCGGTGCGGTGGCCAAGGCGGGAAACTCGCCCAACCGGTTCGGAAACAGCACCAAAGGTGGCGGAGGCGGCGGCGGCGGCGCCAGCGCATCGGGCGGCCCGCCGAAGTCGGGATTGGCATCTGCAACGGTGGTCTCGGCAGGCGGCGCGGCTTCCGTGGCGGTGGGTTCCGTATTTGACGCAGCCTGAATCAGCGCCGCCAGCGGATCGGCCGCCGCCGGTGCAGCAGGCGCTGCGGATGTCGTCGCAGCCACGGGTACGGCACCCGCAGCCACTGCGGAGTTGGGCTGCGCCGTACCGCGTTCCGCGATCATCGGCGGCGGAGCCAGACTGGTGCTGGCCGATGTGTTTCCCGTCAGGCTCCCCGATTGCGCACATGCCGTCATCCCCCACGCGGCCAGCACGGCAAATGCCAGGCGACGGCGGGCGAAATATCGGAACGGAGGCGAAACGGATGGCGGCATGGATACAACGGAACCGAACAGAACTGGCAGAGCCAGCACCGATGGAAGCTTGGGGAGTGAGGGCTCTGGTTTTAACAGTCGGACTTTTTGACCGCAAGCCGGGTTACAAAATCCATCAATCGTGCCGAAAAGCGTGCGAAATCCCACATCGCGAAACCTTTTTGAAACCTTTTCAGCCGTCGACCGGCTGCCTTTCAGGCACCGTTTTCGAGCATGCGGGAAAACCGTTGCAGAACTGCTACCGACTAGCGAAAACCCCCATCCTGCCGGCACTCCGTGCCCAAAACGCCACAGCTATAATCGTCCGACCTGTCTTCCAGGCCACGCCTTGGGGTCAAGGCAGTCTGCATACATATCAATATAAAAGAGGAGATATTCATGGAACGCCGTTCCTTCCTGTTGAAAGCATCGGCTGTCGCCGCCACTGGCGCGCTCGCCGCCTGCGGCAAGGAAGACAAGCCCGCCGCCCCCGCCGCCTCGGCCAGCGCGCCGGCGGCCCCGGCCGTGGTGGGTAGCAACCCGGCGGTGGAATGGCGCCTGGCGTCGAGCTTCCCGAAGTCGCTGGACACCATCTATGGCGGCGCCGAACTGCTGAGCCAACGGGTGAAGGAACTGACCGACGGCAAGTTCAACATCAAGGTGTTTGCCGCCGGTGAAATCGTGCCGGGCTTGCAGGTGCTGGATGCGGTGCAGAACCAGACCGTGCAGATTGGCCACACGGCCGGCTACTACTATTTCGGCAAGAACCCGACGCTGTGCTTCGACACGACGATCCCGTTTGGCCTGACCGCGCGCCAGCAGAACGCATGGATGATGCAAGGCAACGGCATGAAGCTGATGCGCGAGTTCTTCAAGGAATACAACGTCGTCAACTTCATGGGCGGCAACACCTGCGCCCAGATGGGCGGCTGGTTCCGCAAGGAAATCAAGACCGTGGCGGACCTGCAGGGCCTGAAGTACCGCGTGGCCGGGTTTGCCGGCGTGGTGCTGGCGCGCCTGGGCGTGGTGCCGCAGCAGATTGCCGGTGGCGACATCTACCCGGCGCTGGAAAAAGGCACCATCGACGCGGCCGAATGGGTGGGTCCGTACGATGACGAGAAGCTCGGCTTCTACAAGGTGGCACCGTACTACTACTACCCGGGCTGGTGGGAAGGCAGCGCGCAGCTGTCGTTCTACGCTTCGCAACCGGAGTTCGACAAGCTGCCGCCGCTGTACAAGCGCGCACTGGAAACGGCCACGATCGAGGCGCACACGAACATGATGGCGAAGTACGACACCGTGAACCCGCAGGCGCTGGCCCGTCTGCTGGAAAATGGTGTGAAGCTGCGTCCGTTCTCGAAGGAGATCATGGAGGCATGCTTCAAGGCCACGCAGGAAGCGTACGCCGACGAAAGCGCCAAGAACCCGTCGTTCAAGAAGATCTTCGAAGACTGGCGCGTGTTCCGCAACAACGAAGCCGCCTGGTTCAACGTGGCCGAGCAGTCGTTCTCGCAGTTCAGCTTCACGCGCAAGCTGTAACCCGTTTCGGACGATGCAGCGAAACCCGGCTCCGGCCGGGTTTTTTTCATGGCGCACAGCATGGGGGCAGGTTCATACGCAACCGGGCCACCGCGGGTAGAATCCGCCGCACCACAGGATATCTCCCATGCAACTCGGCATTCTCTACGCCTTGCTGGCGTACATCATCTGGGGCCTGCTGCCCCTCTATATCAAATCGCTGCACGGCGTGGCGCCCCTCGAAATCCTGCTGCACCGGATGGTCTGGTCGCTGGTGTTCCTCGGCGCGATCCTGTTGTGGCGCCGTCACTTCGGCTGGCTGCGCGAGGTGGCGGCCAACCCAAAGCTGATCCTCAACTTCGCGGCCAGTGCGGGACTGCTCTGTTGCAACTGGTTCCTCTATATCTGGGCGGTGTCCGCGGATCGTGTGGTGGATGCCAGCCTCGGCTACTTCATCAATCCGCTGGTCAGCGTGCTGCTGGGTGTGTTGCTGCTGCACGAACGCCTGCGCTGGGGTCAGTGGCTGGCTATTGCCGTCGCCGGGGCCGGAGTGCTGTGGCTGACGTGGTCGGCGGGACATTTGCCGTGGATCGCGCTCGGCCTGGCGGCATCGTTCGGCGGCTACGGCCTGCTGCGCAAGACGGGTGCGCTGGGTGCGCTCGAAGGCTTGTCGCTGGAGACGCTGCTGTTATTTCCGGTGGCCGCCGTCGCGCTGGGTTCTCTTTTCATCACCGGGCACGACACCACGCGTGCGGCCACGCCGCTCACGCAGATGCTGTTGCTGCTGGCCGGGCCGGTGACGGCGGTGCCCTTGCTATTCTTCGCTGCGGGCGCCCGCCGGATTCCGCTCTCGATGCTCGGCATCCTGCAATACGCGGGACCGACGATCCAGCTCGCGCTGGGTATCTGGCTGTGGCACGAGCCCTTCCCGCAGACGAAGCAGATCGGCTATGCCCTGATCTGGATCTCGCTGGCGATCTACGCTGTGGAAGGATTGGTCGTCAGTCGCTGGAAATCGCGAGAGGCGATTGATACGAAAAATAAAGCTCATAAAATTTAGCCATTAAAATTCGTGTGATAGATATAAAGATGGGCGTGTGATCGCCGTTTCCTTAAATTGGCGACCACACTATACTGTACATCCATACAGTAATCCAACGTCTCCTCTGACTCATGGCCTCCGTACCCCGGCGAATTGCTCATCTCGACATGGATGCGTTCTACGCATCGGTCGAACTGCTGCGGTACCCGGATCTGCGCGGCCAGGCCGTCGTGATCGGTGGGGGCCGCAACGCGATACCGGAGACGTTGCCGGATGGCAGCCGCCGCTACGCGCGGCTGCGCGACTACGTGGGGCGCGGCGTCGTCACCACATCCACCTACGAGGCGCGGGCGCTGGGCGTGTTTTCGGCGATGGGCATGATGAAGGCGGCCAAGCTCGCGCCCGACGCCATCCTGCTGCCGACCGACTTCGACGCTTACCGCCGCTACTCGGGACTGTTCAAGGCCGCTGTACGAACATTCACGGAACAAATAGAGGATCGCGGGATCGATGAGATATATATCGATCTTACGAATATTGAGGGTGAGGCCAGGCAGGTGGCTGCGGATATCAAGGCTGCGGTGAACGATGCCACCGGCCTGACCTGCTCGATCTGCGTGGCGCCGAACAAGCTGCTGGCCAAGATCGGTTCGGAACTCGACAAGCCCAACGGCCTGACCATTCTGACGCCTGCCGATATTCCGCTGCGGATCTGGCCGCTGCCGGCCCGCAAGGTCAATGGGATTGGTCCGAAGGCGGCGGAGAAGCTGGCGGCCATTGGCATCGAGACCGTGGCGCAGCTGGCCGAGGCGGATCTGGCGCTGCTGCAGACCCATTTCGGACGCAACTATGCGGCGTGGCTCGTGGAAGTGGCCCACGGCCGCGACGAGCGCCAGGTGGTGGTCAGTTCCGAGCCCAAATCCATGAGCCGCGAGACCACCTTCGAGCGCGACCTTCATCCGCGCGGGGACCGTCCCGTGCTATCCGAGCAGTTCACGAAGCTGTGCATGCGGGTGGGCGAAGATCTGCGGCGCAAGGGCTACGTGGGGCGCACCGTCGGCATCAAGCTGCGCTTCGACGATTTCCATACGGTCACACGCGATCTGACGATGACCGCGCACACCGCCGATGGTGGCGACATCCGGCGCGGCGCCACGGAATGCCTGAAGCGCATTCCGCTGGAACGCCGCATCCGGCTGCTTGGCGTGCGCGTGAGTGCCTTGATGCCAGCCGCCGAGCAGGGCGACAACCCCGCGCCGGTACAGGAGGCATTCCGGTTCGACGAGGACGGTTCCGAAGACTCACAAGTCGACGCACACGACGAAAGACAGGAGGAGGACGACCGCGCCGAGCCACCGGCCTAAGCCCTCCGCCCTGCACGCCTATCTATCTCCCGGTAGAATCGGCGGCTTCCCCCGGTACGCCGAAACAGGTGCGGGGAGTTCTCCACAAGCCGCCCCATGACCTCCACCACCGCACAACGCGCGGCCGCGCCCGCTGCATGGATCACGCCGCTGCTGGCCGTGGCCTGCGGCATGATCGTCGCGAATCTCTACTATGCCCAGCCGCTGGTGGGGCCGATTGCGCAGGCGCTTCACCTCTCGCCGGAGGTGGCGGGCCTGATCGTGACGCTGATCCAGATTGGCTACTGCGTAGGCCTGCTGCTGCTGGTGCCACTCGGCGATATCGTCGAGAACCGCAAGCTCGTGCTGACGCTGGTAGCCGGGTGCGCGGTGGCGCTACTGGCTGCATCGCTGTCCACCCATGCTGGCGTGTTCCTGGTGGCGGGATGCGCGATCGGACTGTGCTCCGTGGCCGTGCAGGTGCTGGTGCCATTTGCCGCACACCTCGCGCCCGAACACATGCGCGGCCGGGCCGTCGGCAATGTCACCAGCGGCCTGCTGATGGGGATCATGCTGGCGCGCCCGGTGGCGGGCCTGGTCTCGGACGCATTCGGCTGGCACGCCATCTTCGCGGCATCGGCCGTTGCCATGGTGCTGCTCGCCGTGGTGCTGGCGCGCAAGCTGCCGCAGCGCCGCCCCGCGCCAGGCGTTCACTACATCGCGCTGCTCGGTTCGATGATTCACCTGCTGCGCACCGAGCCGGTGCTGCGTCGCCGTGCGGCGTACCAGGCCAGCATGTTCGGCGTGTTCAGCCTGTTCTGGACCACCACGCCGCTGTACCTGGCCGGGCCGGCCTTCCGGATGTCGCAGACCGGTATTGCGATCTTTGCGCTGGTGGGCGTGGCGGGTGCCGTCGCCGCACCGATGGCAGGCCGCTATGCGGATCGCGGTCACAGCCGCCAGATGACCGCGCTCGCCTTGGCGCTGGGGGCGGGATCGTTCCTGCTGAGCCGACTCGGCGTGGAAGGATCGACGCTCTCGTTGTTGTCGCTCACGGCTGCGGCCATCCTGCTGGACTTCGCCGTCTCCACGAATCTGGTGATCGGCCAACGCGCCATCTTTGCATTGTCCGAGGCCCACCGCAGCCGCCTCAATGGTCTCTACATGGCGATCTTCTTCGTGGGCGGCGCCATCGGGTCATCGGTAGGCGCGTGGGCATTTGCGCGGGCCGGCTGGCCGCTGGCAAGCTGGATCGGGTTTGCGCTGCCCGCGCTCGCCCTGCTCTACTTCCGCACAGAACGTCGTTGATCCCGTAGACCGGTCTGCCGCGCGACGCCGGGCGTCGCGCGGCACCTGCCGTCCTTCCTCCCCTTCCCCCCTTCTCCTTCTCCTTCTCCTTCTCCTTGCGCCACCGCAATTCCCTGCGATAGCCGCCGCCAGGCGCCTGCACTACACTGTGCCGGTTGCGCCGCAGGACACGCCTGCGCGCCATCATTGCCGCACGCTGCATTCCTCATTGCCACCGCCTGCCGAATGCCGACGTTGTCGACGGCGCGAAACGCGGGCCTTGCCGGGAGAGACGTTCCGATGAGTTGGCGCAAATTGCTACCGAGCCCGCGATGGCTGCCTCGCGAGGTGCTGATGCATCCGCATCGCGTGGTGGTAGTGGGTTTCGGTATTGCCATGGTGTTGATGATCAGCGTGGGTGCGCGCGATCTCTACCTGTTGCGTGAACGCGTACTGGGCGCGCGCCAGCATGACCTGACCCTGCGCGCGCTCGGCATCGATGCGGTGATCTCTGCCGAACGTTTCAAGCTCGAATTCGTACGCGACTACGCGCAGCAGCTGATCTCTATCCAGCAAGGTCCCGACGCATTGCCGACCGATACGGTGATCGAGGAAGCCTACGCCGCTCGCAACCACGCCGAATGGACCATGGCGGTCCCCGAGGGCGATGCTTCCGTGGTGGGCGTCTCTGCGGACAGGCTGCATGGCCTGGAGGGATTCGAGCGTCGCGACGCGGATCTGCGTTCGGATCTCTACGCCGCGCGCCAACTCAGCCATGTGCTAGGCATCAGCCAGCGCAGCAACGACGATACCGAGAGCGTCGTCACGTTTATCTCGAGCAACGGCTTCTATGTCACCTATCCGCCGCTGTCCGAGGCCAAGGCCGGCGAGCTGATGCAACGTTTCAGCCAGATGCCCTACTACCGCAATCTGCTGCCCGACCGGAATCCCGAGCGCATCATGCGGCTCGCGCCGATCTACACGCAGTTCGAGAGCACCCGGCAACGCACCACGACGCTGAGCATCCCGGTCTACGTGGGCAATCGTTTTCGTGGCGTGGCGGCGCTCGATGTGGACCTGCCGAAGTTGCGCACGCTGATCGGCGAACCCGAACAGCATGGCGCCGTGCGCTATCTCATGGATCGCAACGGCGCGATCTTCGCAACGAGCGACAGCCGGGAGCGGATCGACCTGCGCTGGCCCGCCGATGTGGGCGCGCGGTGGCGCCACACGTCGCTGGCCGACTTGTTTGCCAAGGGCAACGGCATGCTGCATGTCGATGGGCAATATCTGCTGTTCCAGCAGGCCGGCGGGCGCGGCAACTGGCTGATCTTCGAGACCTTCGATGACGCCGATGTCTATCGCGCGGTGTTCCAGCGGACCAGCCTGCCGCTGCTGGCGATCTGGCTGGCGTTGCCGCTGCTGATGCTGGTCACGCTGCGCGTGGTCAACCACCTGTTCAGCCACTACCTTGCCGTCGGTGAAAAGCTGCAGGCGATGGCGGAGACCGACCCGCTCACGGAACTGGCGAATCGTCGATCGTTCAGCAACCGGTTCGCCGTCGAATCCGCGCGGCGGCACCGCGACGGCGAGCCACTGGCCATGCTGATGCTCGATATCGACTTCTTCAAACGCGTGAACGACAGATGGGGCCACGCCAGCGGCGACCAAGTGCTGCAGGCGTTGTCGCACGCGCTGCGCGACAACCTGCGTGAAATGGATGTGCCCGCACGAATCGGTGGCGAGGAATTCGCAGTGCTGCTGCCGGGCGACACGCTGGCGGAAGCCACCGCTACCGCCGAGCGCCTGCGCGCAATCGTGGAGACGCTCGGCGTTGTACCGGCGCCCGATGCGCCGCCAGCCGGGATGGCCGACGGACGCATCCGCTTCACCGTATCGATTGGCGTCGCAGAAGCCGGGATCGACGGGTGCCAGACACTCGATGCCATGCTGGCGACGGTCGACCGCCGTCTTTATGCCGCCAAGGCAGCGGGACGCAATCAGGTGTGCGCGGCGGATGGGCAGGACGGCAATGCAGCGGCGCCGCCAATCCAGGCATGAGGCAGTTCATGGTCGTCTCCCCAGAAACCAGTGACAGGTCACGCGTACGGTCAGCGCAGCAGGAATGCGATGTCGTCGGCCGTGATGACCGAGACAGGAATACCTTTGCGACGCTGGAACAGGATGTGCTGCTGCACGCGGCTGCGCTGGTCCGCGAACGTGGCCGGATCGATCGGCGTACCAGCGCGCACGTAGTGCTGTACCAGCAGCTTGTAGGCGCGATGGCGGATCTGCAGCGTCTCGTTGTCCGCGCGTAGCCTCTGCCATTCGGAGGGACTCAGATCCAGCGTGTGATTCAGTTCATCGACCGTGCGCGTATGCAGGTCGCGATACAGATCGCGCTCGGCCTCGGCGCGATGCAGCTCGTCGCGCAGCGCCATGATCTTGTGCTGCAGCTTCAGCGTCTGCCCGACCGCTGCCTGCATGCCCTTGGCGGCTTCCAGCGCCTGGTTGGCGGCGGCAACCGTGCTTTTCCACAGGCCGCGATCGGCCCCCACGTCGAGCTCCGGCGGCCAGCCGTCCGACGTCTTGATCGATGTATCCATGCGTGTTGACCCCTTAGACACTCTGCTTCTTTTTTAAAACACCCGACCTACCCGAAACCTGCATTTCCGGATACCCGAGATCCGGAGTGGCCGTCGCCTCGTCGTGCGGCGGTCCTTGTCTGCATGCGGAGGTGTTCCGCATCGTCGTCTGCGCCCGTGTCGGTGCGGCAGATGACCGAAGTCAATCGTAGAGAGATGTCGGACGTCCGCCAAGTCAAAGATGTGCAGATCAGATATGGGACACCCGACGATGCCAAAAAACGACAAGGGCCATGCAGACGGACACCGGCACGGGCCCGCGACACCCACGTAAACCCCGAGCATAAAGCTGTCGTTTTGACAGGAATTTGACAGTTCGGCGCTCCTAGAATCCGGCCCAGGATGCCAATAAAACCCAGGAGACTCACCATGCCCCGCTCGCTTGCCCGATTTACCCACGCCTTCGTTGCCACGGCCACGCTTGCGGCCGCCGTGGTGGCAGCGCCCGCCTACGCGGTGGACAACCTCAAGGTGATGATCGGCGCCAATCCCGGCGGTGGCTACGACCAGACCGGCCGCACCATCGGCGCGGCCATGATCGCGGCGGGCACGGCCAAGAGCGCGTCCTATGACAACAAGGGCGGCGCGGGCGGCACCATCGGCCTGACCCAGTTCGTGAACACGGACAAGGGCAACCCCAATGCGCTGATCGTGACCGGCGCGGTGATGGTGGGTGCGATCGAGACCAACAAGCCACCCGTGACGCTGAAGAACGCCACGCCGATCGCGCGACTGTTCGCCGACACGATGGTGCTGACGGTGGCGGCCAATTCGCCGATCAAGTCGCTCAAGGACCTGACCACGCAACTGAAGGCCAACCCCGGCAGCGTGAGCTGGGGCGGCGGCTCGAAGGGTTCGATCGACCACATCCTGGCCGGCCTGATTGCCAAGGAAGTGGGCGTGGATCCGAAGAAGGTCAACTACGTGCCGTTTGCCGGCGGTGGCGAGGCATCGGCATCGATCCTGGGCGGCCACGTGACCGTGGGCATCGCTGGCGTTTCCGAATTCCTGCCGTTCATCAAGACGGGCAAGATGCGCGCGCTGGCCGTGACGTCGAAGGACCGCACCGCCGAGATCCCCACGCTCAAGGAGCAAGGCGTGAACGTGGAGATCTACAACTGGCGCGGCGTCTACGGCGCGCCCGGCACCACGCCCGAACAGCGCAAGGCCATGATCGATGCCGTGGTCAAGGGCACCGAGAACAAGGTCTGGAAGGACGCGCTGCAGAAGAACGACTGGACGCCGTTCCTGCTGACCGGCGACGAGTTCGGCAAGTTCGTGGATGCGGAATCCGCGCGCCTGGGTAGCACGCTGCGCGAACTGGGCGTGGCGAAGTAATTCGCGCAAGCACGTCCCGCGCGATTCGCATCACAAGAACGATCCAAGAGATCGGCATGACCGGACGCACCGCGTGGTGCGTCCCCTCGCCTTACCCCACCACATCCCCCGCACAGCGCGGATGGCTCGTTCATCCGGGAGCGCCATCATGAAACCGTCCCACGTCTGCATCGGTGTCGCCGTCCTGGCGCTGTCCGTATTTTTCTTTGCCGGCCTGCCGGGCATTTCGGGCGAGGAAGGCTACGCCGGCCTGTCGCCGCGATTCGTGCCCACACTCGTCGCCATCGGCCTCGCCGTATGCGGTGCGTTGCTGACATGGCAAGGCGTGCGCGGCGGCTTCCGCAACATGCCGGAGGAAGATGCCGAGCTGCCCGCGGCGCCGCACAACTTCAAGGGCTTCCTGTGGGTGGCAGCCGGCCTCGTGGCCAACATGGCACTGATCGGCATGCTGGGTTTCGTGTTCTCGTCGACGCTGATGATGGTGTGCGTGGCACGCGGTTACGGCAGCCGTCGCATCGTGCGCGATGCGCTGATTGGCTTGCTGCTCACGGTGCCGATGTGGGCACTGTTCGATTTCCTGCTCGGCATCAACCTGCCGCTGCTGCCGGTGGCGGGCTTCTGAGTCCGCACCTGACTGCCAACAACGGGAGGCTTCTGACATGGATACCCTGAACCAACTCATGCACGGCTTTGCCGTGGCCATCACGCCCATCAATCTGCTGTGGGCACTGGTGGGCTGCTTCCTCGGCACCGCCATCGGCGTGCTGCCCGGCATCGGCCCGGCACTGACCGTGGCCATGCTGCTGCCGCTGACCACCAAGGTGGAACCGACTGCCGCGCTGATCATGTTCGCGGGCATCTACTACGGCGCGATGTACGGCGGATCGACGACATCGATCCTGATGAACACGCCGGGCGAATCGTCGACCATGGTCACGGCGATGGAAGGCAACCTGATGGCCAAGAACGGCCGTGCGGGTCCGGCACTCGCCACCGCGGCGATTGGCTCGTTCGTGGCGGGCACGATCGCCACCGTGCTGCTGTCGATGTTCGCGCCGGTGGCGGCGGACGTGGCGCTGCAGTTCGGCCCGGGCGAATACTTCATGATCATGCTGCTGGCCTTCACGACGGTCTCTGCCGTGCTGGGCTCGTCGCTGCTGCGCGGTATGACTGCATTGTTCCTGGGTCTGGGCATCGGCCTGATCGGCATGGACTCGTTGTCGGGCCAGACGCGCTATTCGATGAACGTGCAGGAGTTGTACGACGGTGTGGATATCGTCGTGGTGGCCGTGGGCCTGTTCGCCGTGGGCGAGGCACTGTTCAACGCGTTCTTCCCGCAACCTGATGGCAGCTTCAACAAGCTGAGTTCGGTGCATATGAATCGCTCGGACTGGAAGCGCTCGGTGCCCGCGTGGATTCGCGGCACGCTGATCGGCTTTCCGTTCGGCCTGATTCCCGCAGGCGGCGCAGAGATTCCCACGTTCCTGTCGTACGCCACCGAGAAGAAGCTGTCCAATCACAAGGAAGAGTTCGGCAAGGTGGGCGCCATCGAAGGCGTGGCGGGTCCCGAGGCAGCCAACAATGCCGCAGTGACGGCCACGCTGGCCCCGCTGCTGACGCTGGGCATTCCTACCTCGAACACGACGGCCATCCTGCTGGCCGCATTCCAGAACTACAACCTGCAGCCGGGTCCGATGCTGTTCCAGACATCGGGCGATCTGGTCTGGGGCCTGCTCGCATCGCTCTACATCGGCAACGTGATGCTGCTGGTGCTGAACCTGCCGGCCATCGGCCTGTGGGTGCGCATGCTGCGCGTGCCCACGCCGCTGCTCTATGGTGGCATTCTGATTTTCGCGGGACTCGGTGCCTATGGCATCCGCCAGTCGTGGTTCGACCTGCTGCTGCTGTTCGTGATCGGACTGCTCGGCATGGCAATGCGCCGTTTCGATTTTCCGACCGCACCAGTCATCGTCGGCCTGATCCTCGGCCCGATGGCCGAGAAGCAGCTGCGCAATGCACTGTCGATTGGCCAGGGCGACTGGAGCCTGTTCGTGAAGCAGCCGATCTCCGCCACGATCCTGGCCATGACGGTGGCCGTGGTGGTGGTGCCGCGCGTGCTGCGCTGGCATGCCACCCGCTCGACGTCGCGTGCGGAGGCCGACAACGCCGCATAAGCGCCGCATGAGCGGTAAGTCCGGCCGGCTGGAGCGCGGCGGGCGCGATTCTGTATCATTGGCGCAAACAACACCTCTGCGCGCCGAGGAGACCGGAACGTGCCTGCCGCCACTTTCACACTTGCCGATATCGAGGCCACGCTTGAGCGCGTGCTTGCGCCCTGGGTGCGCGAGTTGGGCTTGCGCGCCGAAGCCGTGGATGCCAGCGGCGTAACGCTGCGCCTGCCATTTCGCGAGCATTTCCGCCATGCAGGCGGCGTGGTGTGCGGCCAGGTGCTGATGTCGGCCGCCGACACCGCGATGATCGTCGCCATCTCCGCTGCGCTCGGCGAGTTCCGTCCAATGACGACGGTGACCCTCACCACCAACTTCATGCGTCCCGTGATCGACGGCGATGTGCTGGTCCGCGCCAACGTGCTGCGGCTCGGCAAGACGGTGGTGTTCGGCGAGATCGAACTGACCGGCCAGGATGGCAAGCTCGCGGTGCAGGCGACAACGACCTACGCGCTGCTCTGACCGACATGGCATCTTCTTCCTCTTCCCAGATATTCGACCAGGTCGTCTTTGCCGGCGGCGGCAACCGCTGCTGGTGGCAGGCCGGATGGTGGGACACGGTAGCGCCTGAACTGCAACTGCGTCCGCGCGTGATCGCCGGGATCTCGGCCGGTGCCGCCACGGCGTGCATGATCTATGCGCACGACTCGCACCAGACCATGGCGTACTACCGCGATGTGCTGGCTGACAATTCGCGCAATGCCTATTGGGGCAACCTGCTGCGCCGCGAGCGCGTGTTTCCACACTACGGCATCTATCGCAATGCGCTGCTCTCGCTGTTTTCCGACAATCGGCTGGAGCGGCTGAAGGGTGCGCCCGAGATTCGCATCGGTGTGGCGCATATCCCGCGCTGGAGCGGTCCGCGTCTGGCAGTGGCGGCCGGGCTGCTCGCGTACAACATCGACAAGCACCTGCTGAAAACGCTGCATCCGCGGCTGGGCCGCTCGCTTGGGTTTCGCCCCGAGTTCGTGCGCGCGCAGGATTGCCGTTCGCCCGAGGACCTTGCCGATCTATTGCTGCAATCGGCATCGACGCCGCCCTTCACGCCCGTGCTGCGACGCAATGGCCGCGCGGTGCTCGATGGTGGCCTGGTGGACAACGTACCCGTGGATGCGCTCGACGATGCGCCGGGCAATGTGCTGGTGCTGGTGACGCGTCTCTATCCGCGTCCGCGCCGCTTCATCGTCGAGACGGGCGGCCAGCGCCGCCTTTATCTGCAACCTTCGCAACGCGTGCCGATTTCAAGCTGGGACTATACGAAGCCCCAGGCGATGACACACGCATACGACCTGGGCCGGCGTGACGCCGAGACATTCCTGCGCGAATGGCCCGATATCAGGAAGGATTTACTGCCGGCGCAATAAGCCCGTTGTCTTCGGGGAACGCGCTGCCATGGCGCCGGTCGATCGTTTGGTAGGCGGCAACTGCCGCGAGAGCCAAGGAGGCATGAATGACAAAGCGTCAGGCATCACCCGAGATCGTCTTGCAGACAACTACGCAGACAACTACCCAGGCATCCACCCGTCCCCGCAGGCGGGCCAGCGAGGTCAGCGCCGAACCCGTCGTGGAGCGCGTACCGCGCAAACGCGATGCCCGCTCGAAGATGCGCGAGGCCGACCTTGTCGTGATCGGCGCGGGTTCGGGCGGCGTGGCTGCCGCGCGGCGTGCTGCGTCGCATGGCGCGCGCGTGATCCTTGTGGAGCGTGACGCCATCGGCGGCACCTGTGTCAACCGGGGATGCGTGCCGAAGAAGATGCTGTCGTACGGTGCAGGCTGGGCGTCGATTCTCTCCACGTGCCTGTCGCACACAGGCGGCAAGGAAGACTGGCGCGATGCCATCGTGCGCGTGAATGCCGAGGTGGCGCGCCTCAATGCGTCGTACAAGCAGCGCCTCAACGAAGCAGGCGTCGAGATCTGGCACGGTGAAGCGCAATTCAACGATCGCGGCGATATCGTCGTCGGCAACGAAGTCATCCGCGCAAAGAAGACGCTGATCGCCACGGGCGCGCGTCCCGTGCCGCTGCCGGTGCCGGGCGGCGAACTCGTGACCTCCTCCGACGATGTGTTCACGTGGCAGACCGTACCCGCTTCCATCGTCGTGATCGGCGGTGGTTACATCGCTGTGGAGATGGCTTCGATTCTCTCGCGCTACGGCGTGAAAGTAGACCTGCTCGTGCGAGAGGACAGGCTGCTGAAACGCTTCGATCACGACATTGCAGCAGCGCTTGCCGATGCGTTGGTGGCCAAGGGCGTGCGCATCCACTTCCGCGCGGAAGTCACGATGGTCTCGCAATCGAACGGCGCCATGGACGTCTGCTACAAGCAGGAAAACAATCCGGGCCGCATGCAAACGGTTCGCGCGCAAGCGGCGCTGGCCGCCATTGGACGCAAGGCGAATGTGGAAGGACTCGGTCTGGAAGCGCTGGGCGTCAAGCTCGACGAGCACGGCGGTGTGCGCGTGGATCGGCAGTTCCGCAGCTCGGTGCGCGCAATTCACGCCATCGGTGATTGCATGGCCGGCAACATCCACCTGACACCGGTTGCCGTGGCACAGGGCCGCTGGCTGGCGGATCGACTCTTCGACAAGCGCGGCGATATTGCTGATTTCGATGCCGTGCCCACCGCGGTGTTTTGCGAACCAGCCATCGGTGCGGTGGGCCTGACAGAGGCCGAAGCCATTGAAGCCGCCGGCGGCAAGGCCGATCGCGTGCGGACCGAAATCAAGCGATTTGTCTCGCTCGAAAGCCGCTTCGGCGGCGTGCCGCAACAATCGGTCTTCAAGCTCGTATTCAATGCACGCAGTGGCCGCGTCCTAGGCGCGCATTTGATGGATGGCGCGGCGCCGGAGATCATCCAGGTCTTTGCCGTGGCGCTGCGGCTCGGCGTGAAAGCCTCGCATCTGAAGACGACGATGCCGCTGCATCCTACGGTGGCGGAAGAACTGTTCGGCTAGGCAGGCAGGCCCATGCAAAAAGGCCACGCGATATGCCGCGTGGCCTTTTTGCCTAACACCAATCCTTCAGCGTGCCGACACACGCTCGACGTCAGGCAGTTTCCACTCCTTGTCGAAGAACGGCTTCTCCGGACCATAGAGACGGAACAGCAATTCGAAGCTGCCCTTCGGATCGGTTGAGACCCAGTTGGCTTCCTTGCCCTTGGGCGCCTTCGGGCCGAAGTAGACTTCGACCACGCCATCGTTTTCCTTCTGCACACCCGTCGTCGTCGATGCCACGCTCGCGCGCGGCACATTGCGAATCAGCGCGTGCGTATTGCGGTCGTAGGCCGTGACCGACCAATACTGCTTGACCGGCGGATTCGCGGGCACGCGCAGGCGATACGTCTGCTTGCCATCCAGCGCCTTGCCGTCCTTGTCCTTGTTCACCATGAGATAGAACTGCGCGGTGCCGATGCGCTTGATGCCCGTGAAGCCCAGCGTGTAGGTCACGCCGCGCGCATCGACCGGATACTCGTCGACGTTGCCGTAACCGGTGGACACGGCACGAATCACCTCCGGCATCGCCGCAGGGAACCAGCGGTACTCGGGCACCATGCGATAGAAGCCCAGGTCATAGCGTGCGGATAGCTCCTTGTTAGCTTGTCGCGCAGCGGCATCGAGCGCCTTCTGCATATTGGCGTCGGGCTGATACGGCTTGCCCTTTTCGATGCCAAGCGTCTTGAGCTGATCGATCATCACGCGGTCGCGCTGGATCCACGGCTCCTTCTGCACCACGTCGTTGAGCGTCTTGAAGAACGATGCGTCATAACGAATCGTCGAATCGAATGGTACGTCGTAGGCATCGGTGAAGCGCGTCGGCGTCGGCGCACTGGCCTGCGACAGCGGATAGATCTTGACGCGCTTTCCGTACGCCACCGCTTTCGCCACATCGGCTTCACTGTGGCTAGCCAGGTTCGAGCGCATCAGCGCGAAGCCACCATAGGTGTCCGAACGCAGCACGACATAACCTTCAGGCGGCGTGTCACGATAATCCGGCGGCAGAATCAGATACTTGCCACCCTTCCCCTTGTCCGCGCCATCGGGACCGGCATCTTCGAGCGGCATCTGCCACGTCGTCACGATATTGGCTGCCAGTGAGCCGCCCTCGGCCGGCGGAATGTCGATCACGAGCGGCCCCGAGACCTTCGTGTTCACGAATGACATGAAGTAGATCGAATCCGGATTCGGCGTCAGCGTCTGGTTCTTCCAGTTCACAGGCTCCGACCAGTAAACGATTTCGTTCTCTTTGGCCGACGTACTACGCAACATTGCCTGCACCATCAACTCGGTATTGACCGCCGGCATCCCCCAGATCACTGCCTCCACGGCACGGCGCTGTACCGGGTCATTCGAGGTGCCCGGCGAAGCAGCCCCCGCATGGGTTGCCGCCACACCGGCAAGTATCAGGATGGAAGTAAGCGCTTTCCGCATGGTGATCTCGCATCGTATGAATGCGGATGAGCGTAACGCAGCCAAGTGCCTGCGCAGCAGCGTGGCGATGTGAATGTTTTCGGGGGCGGTGTTAAGTGGAATCCCCAAACGGAATCCCCAAACGCAAAAACGGACGCCGAAGCGTCCGTTTTCATATTCTGGTGGCCTGGGACGGAATCGAACCGCCGACACAAGGATTTTCAATCCTCTGCTCTACCGACTGAGCTACCGGGCCAAAGAAGCGAAACTATAACTGCCAGTATCGCCCTCGTCAAGCGTTTTGTGGCCGGGTCACTGTTCCGGCGGTTCAGGCTTGTTGCGGCCCAGTTCCACGCCGAGCTGCTTGAGCTTGCGGTAGAGGTGGGTGCGTTCGAGGCCGGTCTTTTCGGCGACGCGCGTCATGCTGCCGTGTTCGCGCACCAGGTGGTATTCGAAGTACGCGCGTTCGAACAGGTCGCGTGCTTCGCGCAGCGGCATGTCGAACGAGAAGTGCATTTCGCCTTCCGGGACGCCGCGTGACGGATTGCCATTGACCGTGGCTTCGGCCGGGAGCGTCTCCACGGGGAGGGTATCCGCACTGGCCGCGTCGGGCACGCTTTCGGGGGCTGCGGTCGTGGCGGGCGCGGACGGTGCGCTGCGCGGACGCTCCACGCCCTTCGCCAGGCCCGCTTCCACGGCCGACAGCAGCTTCTGCAGCGCAATCGGCTTTTCCAGGAAATTCAGTGCGCCGATCTTGGTGGCCTCGACAGCCGTATCGATCGTGGCATGCCCGGACATCATGATGACCGGCATCGACAGGTAGCCCTGTGCGGACCATTCCTTGAGCAGCGTGACGCCATCGGTATCCGGCATCCAGATATCGAGCAGCACCAGGTCAGGCGTAGCGGACGCGCGGAACTCGCGGGCCTGCTGGGCGTTTTCGGCCAGCTCCACCACATGTCCTTCGTCACTGAGGATTTCCGAGAGCAACTCCCGGATACCCATTTCATCATCGACTACGAGGATCGTTGCCATACTTCCCCTCTTAACCCCACCGCAGCGCGACCGGAGGCACCGGCGCGCAAGATTGACTAAGGCAGCTTAACGAACAGGATCGAGATCTGCGCTCCCGCGATCTCGGTGCCGTTCATGCGGTTGCGCAGTTCGATCCGCGCACCATGTTCGTCAATGATCTTTTTCACCATCGCAAGCCCCAGACCCGTACCCTTGGCTTTCGTGGTCACGTACGGCTCGAACGCACGGCTCAGGATGCGTGGTGCGAATCCGGGACCATTGTCCGTAATGGACAACTTGACGGCTCTCCGGTCTTCGCCGGCAGAATCTTTGTATTCTACAGTCTCGGTGTGCAGAGTGATATGGGGCGCCGCCCTACCGGCCGCCACGTTGTCTGCCGCCGCATCCTGCGCATTCTGCAACAGGTTGTGGATCACCTGCCGCAGTTGCGTCGGATCGCCCTTTATTTCAGGCAAATCACGGGCCAGCGTCGGATGAATCACCGGATGCTCATGCACGTTCGGATCGTCGATGCCATACAGATGCAAGACTTCTGCCACCAGGCTGTTCAGCGCCAGTGACTGCATCACCGCCGGCGGCGTCCGCGCGTAATCGCGGAAGTCGTCCACCATGCGTTTCATCGCCGCCACCTGGTTAACGATCGTTGCAGCCCCGCGCTTTAGCACTTCGGCGTCGGAGACCTCCAGTTTCGGCGACAGCTTCATCTGCAACCGCTCGGCGGAAAGCTGGATCGGGGTCAGCGGATTCTTGATTTCATGGGCCAGGCGCCGCGCTACCTCGCCCCATGCCACGGAGCGCTGGGCCGAGATCACGTCGGAAATATCGTCGAACACCACCACGTAGCCCGGCTCGTCGCGGCTGGCGCCCGGCAGGTGGGCGCCGCGCACCAGTAGCGTGAGCGGTTGTTCCTCACCCTGGGGCAGTTCGATCTGTTTCTGCCAATGCTGCGCGCCGCCGAGCACCTCGCTGGTGGTCTGCTCGGAAAACGCCTGGCGCACGATGTCGGCAAAATCGCCCATGCCCGGAATCTGCTCCACGGGCTGGCCCAGCACACCGGCAAACGGCTGCCGGAAGATCCGCTCGGCGCCGGGGTTGGCCGTGATCAGCGTGAAGCGCCGATCGAACACGAGCACGCCGGCTGTCAGATTCTGCAGCACGCTTTCGAGATAGGCTTTCGATTGCTCCAGCGCCACGCGGTTATCTTCTACCGCGATGCGCGCTTCGGACAACTGCCGTGTCATCTGGTTGAACTGCTGTGTGAGTTGTCCGAGTTCGTCGCGGCTTTTCAGTTCACGCTTGGGAGAGAGATCGCCCTCGGCGACCTCCTTCGTTCCCTGCAGCAGCATCAGCAACGGACGCGCAAGCTGCCCGCCCAGCAGCAGCGCCAGCATCACGGCAATGAACACGGCCAGGAACAGCGTCAGCGTCAGCGTGCCGATGTACATCTTGCGCAGGCCAGTGCGGCCAAGCGCCTTCTCCTGGTATTCCTGGTAGGCACGCTGGACTTCGTCCGCATTGCGCGCCAGCACTGCCGGCACGGGGTGCAGTACCTGCAGGTAACGTTCCTCGCGTACCGTGTCGCCGATCAGTCCGAAGCCTGTAGCCGGCGCATCCTCGGGACGCCGTTCGACGGAGAGTCCAGAGCCTGCCCAGCGGCTGCCTATCGACGACTGGGGCCGTGGCCTTGCAGCCGTTGCCGCACTGGCCTGCGGCGGTTCGTCCGACGCGGCTGGCGCCGGCCCAAGCGGAATGATGACGCGGATGCGGTACAGGTGGCTGCTGTCGATATTGACGGGCTTCTCGCCAGCGGACGGGTCGGTGCCGCCTTCCACAGCCGCGTAGCCGCCGGCCATGCGCGCCTGCTCGGCGAGTACACCCGACGGAATATCGGGGACGAGCGAAGCATAGCTGCTCGATGCGGTAGCCAGTACGCGCCCACTGCCCGTGAAGATCGCGGCTTCCTGCACGCCATATTGCTCGCGCAGGCGATTCAGTTGCAGTGAGGTGGCCATGCCCGAGGCGCCGGTGAGCTGGTCCGCCATGAGCCGTGCCTTGCCCTGCAGATCGGCCAGTTGGCTGTCGATTGTCGAGCGGCCCAGGTTCAGGCCCGCTTCCAGGGCTGTCTCCACGCGCACGTCGAACCACGATTCGATACTGCGCGAGACGAACTGCAGCGACACCAGGTAAATCAGCACGCCTGGCAGCACGCCCACCACGCCGAAGAACACGGCGAGCTTGCTCATCAGCCGCGTGCCGAACTTGCCGCGCCGGTAGCGGATATAGAGCGTCAGCGCGAGCGCGCCCACCGTCAGGACCAGCAAGACCCCGACGACGAGGTTGATCTTGAAAAGCAGCGTGAAATAGCGGTCGAAGAACTCGGTATTGGCGGAAGCCCCGGCGAGCAGGCCCACAAGCACCAGGGCGAGGAAGACGATGATCCCCACCACCACGCGATACAGCATGCGGCGGAACCTGCTGTCCCACGGATTTCCGTTCATGGCTGGCTGGCCGGCTGCACCAGCTGATTCGGGGACAGTGCGTTCGACAAGGTCTGCGCGAACGGTGTACGTGCGTCAGCCGATGGGGCAGGTGCAGGAGCGGTGGAAGACGCGCCCGGCATCGCAGGCGGTGCGGGTGGCGCCACGGGCGGCGGCGCTGGCGCGGGCACCGGCTGCGGGGTGTCGAAGTTCGTCGGCACGGTGTAGTTGAAGCGCTTCCATTCGGAAGACAGGTTCCAGTCGCGTGTATTCACCGCGTTGACCTGGAACGGCTTGGGGAGCTGGCTCAGGTCGAGCCGCATGCGTGTCTCCACGTGATACGTCTCGCCCGGCTTGACGTCGCGGCGCTCGAAGACTCGCCATCCGCGCACTTGCTGGATGAACTGCAGTGCGCCCTTGAGCCGATTGAACGGCAGTTGCAGGCCGCCCGTGGAAACGCGGTACTGGCGCGTCAGCGGCTGGTACGAAAGCCGCACCGAGCGCGTGATGTTGACCGGCTTCTCGTCGAACCAGTACCAGCGGGGCCGCGACAGCTGGAAATCGACCACGAAATAGAGCGAGATACCTTTATGCAGCGCGTCTTCCAAAGCCGGGGGCAGATCGAAGTCGAACGACGTGGCGAGTTCGAACGCGCCGTCCGTGTACTCGATGCGTGCGTCATTGGTTTCGATCAATTGCGCGCGGGCCGGAAGCATCTGCACGCAGAGTATCAGCACCAGCAGCACGGCCAGTGCCCATGCGCGTACCGCGCGGCCTGGGGCACATAGGTCGGACAGGCGCTGCAGGCTGGGCATCGGTGGAAGTATCAGGCGCGTTTCTGGAAGCGGGCGTAGTAGAAGCCATCGTGATCCGACGGCAGGCTTGCCTTGCCGGCGATGTCGCTGCCAGCCGTTTCAGGCGCCTCGATACCGGGCAGGAGCTGGCCCGGCGCCTGCAATCGTATCGCATCTGGCAGTTGCGCACCAAACCAGCGCGCCTGCTCTTCGCCTTCCGTTGGGAAAATAGAACAGGTGACATATACGAGGATGCCGCCCGGTTTCAGCAGCGGCCAGAGCTGCGAGACGATGCGACGCTGCTCGGTCATCAGCTTGGCGATATCGGTCTCGCGGCGCAGCCAGCGGATGTCCGGATGGCGGCGCACGATGCCCGATGCGGAGCATGGCACATCGGCCAGGATGCGGTCGAACTGCTGCCCGTCCCACCAGTCCTTGGGGCGGCTGGCATCGCCGACGATGACCTCGGCACGTTGCTCCAGGCGAGCGAGGTTGTCGTGGATGCGCGCGGCGCGCTGTGCATCGCTTTCCACGGCCGTCACGTGGATATCGGCCAGTTCGAGCAGATGGCCCGTCTTGCCGCCCGGTGCCGCGCAGGCGTCGAGCACGCGCATGCCGTCGGCGACTTCGCACAGCGGTGCTGCCAGTTGCGCGCCGGCATCCTGCACCGAAACGTCGCCCTCGGCAAAGCCGGGAATCTGCGAGACCGGAAACGCCCGCACCAGGCGCACGGCCTGGTCACCCACGGCGGTGCCAGCCATGCCCGCATTGGCCAGCGCTTGCAGATAGTCCTTCACCGAAATACGGCGCGTGTTGACGCGCAACGTCATCGGGGGCCGCGCGTTGACGGTGTCGGCCAACGTGGTCCATTGATCGGGATAAGCCTGGCGCAGCATCTTCAGCCACCAGTGCGGCAGGTTCCAGCGCGCTTCGTCGTCCTTGAGGGCGGCGGCCAGCAGCAGTTTCTGCTCGCGCAGGAATCGGCGCAGCACGGCGTTGACGAGGCCGCGCGCATGCGCAGTCTTGGGTTCGGATGCCGCAGCGCTCACGGCCTGGTCCACCACGGTGAACGACGAATAGCCGCCCCGGCCCACCTTGGTGCCGTCACCGTCCTCACCTTCAAGCAGCAGCGCTAGCGCCACGGCCAGGAGGGAGTCGACCAGCGCGCCGGGCGGCCGCGTCACCAGTTGCGTGACGAGTGCGCGCGTGGTGCCGAACTGGCGCACCGACCGATACGCCAGATCCTGGATGGCGCCGCGCGTGGCGGCGTCGCGCACGCGGTCCAGCCGCAAGTGCGTGGCAACATCCTCGATGGCCTGCGGCAAGGCCGTGCCTTCGTGTACGCCGCGAACAGCCGCGGCGGCACCGAGCATCTGGAAGGCAAGGGAATCGTGTTGCAGGCGCATGGGGAAATACCGAAAAGACCGAAAAGCGGTGAAAAAACGACGTGAGAAGATCGGCGGATACAAAAATGCCCGCCGGTCCCTGAGGGAACCCAGCGGGCAGTTTACCCGTTGTCGCCGGATAGACCGGCAAACCCGTCGATCAGGCGGGGTACGTGCCCGTCTGCGCCATGTGCATCAGGCGCGCAATGCGCTCTTCCGTGGCCGGGTGGGTCGAGAAGAGATTGGCGATGCCGCCACCGGACAGCGGGTTCATGATCATCATCTGCGCGGTGGCGGGGTGTTCCTCCGCTGCCTGGAACGGAATGCCCTGTGCATAGCGATGGATCTTGTCCAGCGCGCTGGCCAGCGCCTGCGGATCGCCACTGATCTCGGCACCGCCCCGGTCTGCCTCGAACTCGCGGGCGCGCGAAATCGCCATCTGGATCAGCGATGCGGCCAGCGGCGCCAGCAGGGCCACCGCGATGCCCGCGATGGGGTTGGTACGGTTGCCGTTCTGGTCGCGCCCGCCGAAGAACATCGCCATGTTGGCCAGCGCCGAAATGGCACCGGCCATCGTCGCGGCGATCGTCGAAGTCAGGATGTCACGGTGGCGTACATGCGCCAGTTCGTGCGCCATCACGCCGCGCAATTCGCGGTCGGACAGTACGCGCAGGATGCCGGTGGTGGCCGCCACGGCAGCGTGCTCGGGATTGCGGCCCGTGGCAAACGCGTTCGGCGCGTCCTCGTTGATCAAATACACGCGCGGCATGGGCAGGCCGGCGCGCTGGGCCAGGTCCTGCACCATGTTGTAGAACTGCGGCGCGGTGCTGGCGTCCACTTCCTGCGCGTTGTACATGCGCAGCACCATCTTGTCCGAGAACCAGTAGGAAAAGAAATTCATCCCGAGTGCTATCAGCAGCGCGAACATCATGCCGCTACGGCCACCGATCATGCCGCCGATGACGATGAACAGCGCGGTGATCGCTGCCATCAGCATGAAGGTCTTGACCCAGTTGAACATGGCTTTGGTCTCCAGATCCAAATCGTCCAGTACGCGTACCCGCCCCTGCGGACGCGATGACGGTTAGATAGGGCCAGGACTCCAGAAATTCAATGTCGTTCGCAGGGTTTCAGGCGCGGCATGTGGCATGTCAGGCGCTCAGGCCGCACCCGGCACCAGGCAGCGCGTGCCGGCGGGCAGCGGCATGCCTTGCAGGAACTGCTGCGCGGGCTGGCGCCGACCGCCCGGCTTCTGCAACTCGGTCACCTGCAACGCACTTCCGTCGCCGCACGCGATGATCACGCCGGCGGCGTCGGCAGCCAGCACGGTGCCCGGCGGCTGGGACTGCCCTGCGGGCGCGGCCAGCGGCAGGGCCTGCCAGCACTTGATGACGGTGTCGCCCACCTGGATCGTGGCGCCCGGGAACGGATTGAATGCGCGCACCTGGTTCGCCAACTGCGCCGCCGGGCGTGTGAGATCGAGCGGTGCCTCTTCCTTGGCGATCTTCTCGGCATACGTCACGCCGGCTTCGGGCTGCGGCGTGGCGGTCAGCGGCTGGCCGGCAGCGAGCTGGCGCAACGCATCGACGATCATCCGGCCCCCCATTTCGGCCAGCGTGTCATGCAGGCTGCCCGTGGTGTCCTGCTGACCGATGGCCACGGCTTCGCGCGTGAGCATGTCACCGGTATCCAGGCCCTCGTCCATCTGCATCAGCGTGATGCCCGTCTCGGCGTCCCCGGCCTCGATCGCGCGATGGATGGGTGCCGCGCCGCGCCAGCGTGGCAGCAGCGAGCCGTGGATATTCAGGCAGCCCAGGCGCGGCAGTTCCAGGACTTCCTTCGGCAGGATCAGGCCATACGCGGCCACCACCATCACATCGGGCGCAATCTGCGCGAGCGTGTCCACGGCGGCCCCGGCCTCTTCGGGGTACTTGCCGTGGCGGCGTAGCGAGCGGGGTTGCAGCACGGGGCCGAGTCCCCTCTCCACGGCAAACTGCTTGACCGGGCTGGCCTGCAGTTGCATGCCGCGGCCGGCGGGACGGTCGGGCTGGGTCAGCACGGCCACCACCGGAAACCCGGCAGCGTGGATGGCTTCCAGGGCGACACGCGCGAATTCGGGCGTGCCGGCAAACGCGACGCGCAGTGGCTGGACTTGGGTCATGGCAACAATACGGAGTCAAAACGACACCGGCCGCATAGCGGCCGGTACGTGATCGGGATTCGGATCGTGTAACGATAGCAGAGGCCGCACGCGTGCGGCCCCACTGTTACATCCGCGAGCGCACGCGTTTCTGGAGCTTGCTCTTGATCCGGTTGACCTTGAGCGGCGACAGATATTCGACGAATACCTTGCCATCGAGGTGGTCGATCTCGTGCTGTATACATACGGCCAGCAGATCGTCGGCGTCGATTTCCCAGGTCTCGCCGCGCTCGTTGAGCGCACGCACCTTGACGCGGTCCGGGCGCTCCACGCGGTCGTAGACCTCGGGCACGGAGAGGCAGCCCTCTTCCCACACCTTGCGGTTGTCGCTGGCCCAGACGATCTCGGGGTTGATGAACACCATCAGCCCATCGCGCGACTCGGATACGTCGATCACGATCACGCGCTCGTGGACGTCCACCTGGGTGGCCGCCAGGCCGATGCCGGGGGCTTCGTACATGGTTTCTGCCATGTCGGCGACGAGCTGGCGGATGCGGTCGTCCACCACCGCCACGGGCGTTGCCACCTTGTGCAGGCGAGGATCGGGATAGGTGAGGATATCGAGTTTGGCCATGATGCTGGAGCGCAACGCCGGGTGCTGTCCACTGCCCGGCCAGCGTTGCGGCGTGCGGTGTTTACATGCAGAATCGGGGCGCTAGTACAAAAATTCAAGGCGCGCCGCAGCAGGCACGCTCTACCTAGGGTCAATCCGGTTGGTCTCCCGACCGGTTCAGGAAAATGCGCGATATTACCAAACAACAGGCGGCGTCGGGCCGCAGGCTGCACGCGTTCACCCTCGCCATGCTGAGTGCTGCATGCGTCACAGCAGGGGCGGCAGCGGCTGTCCAGGCTGCTGAGCTTGCCATCTCCCCAGCGCAGCGCGCCGAGGCGGACATCACCGCCCAGCAGGGTATCCCAATTTCGGAACTCGCTACCGATGCCCCCGGGCAGTACACGGTGCGCTCGGGCGACACCCTGTGGGGGATCTCGGGCAAGTACCTGCGTCAGCCATGGCGCTGGCCGGCGCTGTGGGGCATGAACCGGCAGCAGATCGGCAATCCGCACCTGATCTATCCGGGCCAGATCCTGTACCTGGTCCAGCGCGATGGCCGCGCCTATCTGTCCACCACCGCACCAGGCGGCGCGAGCGGTGGCGATATCCGCCTGTCGCCGCGCGTGCGGGGCGAGGGCGATAGCAACAACGCCATCCCCAGCATTCCCTCTTCCGATATCGAACCGTTCCTGAAGCGTCCCCTCGTGGTGGACCAGCAGACGGTGGCCACGTCGGCCCGCATCGTGGCCCTGACGGATGCCCGCGTGTACATGGGCCGTGGCGACACCGGCTACGTGCGCGGCATCGCGCCGACGGACTCCGTAGGCAGCGACTGGCAGGCATTCAAGCCGGCCCAGCCCGTCTACGATCCGATCACGCAGGCCGTGCTCGGCTACGAGGCCCAGTACCAGGGCAATGTGCGCCTGACGCGCGGCCCGGAGGGTCCCGATGCGGTGGCGACGGTGCAGGTCACCCAGTCGCCGCAGGAAATGGGAGCGGGCTCGCTGCTGTTGCCGCAACCCGCGCGTGAGCTGGTGAGATACGTCCCGCACGCGCCGGACACCAATATCGAAGCCCGCATCGCGGCGGTCTATGGCGGCGTCGAGTACGGCGGCGCCAAGCAGGTGGTGGTGCTTAACCTGGGCACCAACGCCGGGCTGGAGCCGGGCCATGTGCTGGCGCTGTCCCGCACGGGCGGCCAGGTCAAGGATGCCACCGACGGCAATCGCACGATCACGCTGCCCGACGACCGGTACGGACTGGCCTATGTCTACCGTGTGTTCCCGGGCATCGCCTACGCGCTGGTGACAGACGCCACCAACGTGATGAAGGTCGGCGACCTCGCCAAGACGCCGCAGTGACCAGTGGGGGCGGCGCCGAGGCGCCGTCCCGCTGCGCTTCCCGATGACCGTATCGACTCGCGATCCCACTGAAGTTGCCGCCTGGGTCCGCCTGACCACCACCCCCGGCGTTTCGGCCCGCACCGCTCGCAACCTGCTGGCCGCATTCGGCTTGCCGGAAGCCGTGCTGTCCCAGGAGCCTGCACGACTGGGCGAAGTGGCTGAACCCGCGGCCGTTCGGGCGCTGGTGGCGCGGCCCGACGAAGCCATGGCCGCACGCATCGACCGGACATGCCGATGGCTTGACGCGCCGGACCACGCCGTCGTAACCATGGCCGATGCTGCCTATCCCGCGCGCCTGCTCGATCTGGCCGATCCGCCGCTGGTGCTCTATATCAATGGCAATGCAGCGCGGCTGCAGGCGCCGTCGCTGGGTATCGTCGGCGCGCGGCACGCCACGGCTCAGGGCGAGCGCAATGCGCAGTTGTTCGCGCAGGCGTTTTCCGAGAAGGGGCTGACCGTGGTGTCGGGGCTGGCGCTGGGGATCGACGCCGCAGCGCACGCGGCAGCGATCGAGGGGCCGGGCAACACCGTGGCTGTGGTCGGCACCGGTGTCGATATCGTCTATCCGGCGCGACACCATGGGCTGGCGCACCGCATCGTGGACGCCGGCGGGGCGATTGTCAGCGAGTTTCCGCTGGGTACGCCGGGCCGGGCGAATCACTTTCCACGGCGCAACCGAATCATCGCCGCGCTGGCGCGCGGCGTGCTGGTGGTGGAGGCTGCCGAGCGGTCGGGATCGCTGATCACGGCGCGGCTGGCATCCGAGATTGGCCGGGAGGTCTTTGCCATTCCCGGCTCGATCCACGCGGAGCTCTCGCGCGGTTGTCACAAGCTGATTCGTCAGGGGGCGAAGCTGGTGGAATCCCCGGAAGATGTTTTTGAGGAATTTGCTGATCTGGGTACGCCGCAGCGGGTGGCGGGGCAGGCGGCTGTCGCCGTTTCTCGCGAGACTGGCACCATGACGGGGGACGTGTTCGGTGGCGCCCTGTCCTATGATCCTGTCAGCTTCGACGCCTTGTGCGAACGGGCGGGGATGGTGGCGGAAGCGGCGTCTGCGGCCCTTTTGCAGCTTGAGTTGGCCGGGGCGGCGGAACGGCTGCCGGGCAATCGCTTCCGGCGTCTGGCATGATCCGCGGTATCGCGTTCGCCTCATACTTCGCTTGCAATGGCCGTTTACTACCCCGAGCAGGACCCTGGCGCCGTCAGCCGGGCCTTGGCCAACCGTCCCGCCGGACGGCTCGTGGCCTGCCTGTGTGCCGACTGGTGCGGCACCTGCAAGCAGTATGTGGCCGGGTTTGCCGCGCTGGCCGAGCGGTATCCGAACGATTGTTTTGTGTGGATCGACGTCGAAACCCACTCCGACTACCTCGGTGAGGACATCGACATCGAAAACTTTCCTACTGTATTGATTCAGCCCATCGCAGGCGGCGCGCCACATTTCTACGGAACGGTGCTGCCACACCTCGACGTGCTGGAGCGGATGCTGATAAAAGGCGCCGCCATGCCTGCGGCAGCATCGGAGATTCCTCAAGTGCTGCCGTGGCTACTTGGCCTGGATGCCCGGGATAGCTGACGCGCGCTCGGTGTGGTGACGGCAGTGGCTTGCAAGCCCGTCGAAACCGCGCTTATTATTGGCGCCTCAAAGCCCAGGCGTGCTGTTTACATAGTTTGCCGTGAATTTCAAGAGGCGCAGGCTGCTCATTTTGGGCGCCGCGTCACAAGGACCCGTTGAATGTCTAAAGCCCTCATCATCGCGGAAAAGCCATCGGTTGCCGCCGATATCGCGCGCGCCCTCGGGGGCTTTACCAAGCACGACGAATACTTCGAGAGCGACAACTACGTGTTGTCCTCGGCCGTGGGCCATCTCGTGGAGATCGCGGCACCCGACGATTACGAAGTCAAACGGGGCAAGTGGAGCTTCGCCAACCTGCCCGTGATTCCACCGCATTTCGATTTGCGGCCCATCGCCAAGACCGAGTCGCGCCTCAAGGTGCTGAACCGCCTGATCAAGCGCAAGGATGTGACCGCGCTGGTCAACGCATGCGACGCGGGGCGCGAAGGGGAACTGATCTTCCGCCTGATCGCGCAGCAGGCCAAGGCCAAGCAGCCGGTGAGCCGGCTGTGGCTGCAGTCGATGACCCCGCAGGCAATCCGCGACGGCTTTGCCGCGCTGCGTGCCGACGAGGAAATGCTGCCGCTGGCCGATGCCGCGCGCTGCCGCTCCGAAGCCGACTGGCTCGTGGGCATCAACGGCACGCGTGCGATGACCGCGTTCAACAGCAAGGGCGGCGGCTTCTTCCTGACCACCGTGGGCCGGGTGCAGACGCCGACGCTGTCGATCGTCGTGGAGCGCGAAGAGAAGATCAAACACTTCGTGCCGCGCGATTACTGGGAAGTGCGCGCCGAGTTCATCGCGGCGGCTGGCCTCTATGAAGGCCGCTGGTTCGATCCCAAGTTCAAGAAGAACGAATTCGATCCCGAGGCGCGCGAGTCGCGCCTGTGGAGCGAGGCCGAAGCCAAGAGCATCGTGGCCGCGTGCCGCGACAAGCCGGGCACGGTCAGCGAGGAGTCGAAGCCGTCCACGCAGCAGTCGCCGGCACTGTTCGACCTGACCACCCTGCAGCGCGAGGCCAACTCCCGCTTCGGGTTCTCGGCCAAGAACACGCTGGGTCTGGCCCAGGCGCTGTACGAGAAGCACAAGGTGCTGACCTACCCGCGTACCGATGCGCGCGCGCTGCCGGAGGACTACCTGGACACGGTCAAGCAGACCATGGACATGCTGGCCGACAGCTCGCCGAACTACCTGCCGCACGCCAAGAAGATCCTGTCGAGCGGCTGGGTGAAGCCGAACAAGAAGATCTTCGACAACAGCAAGATCAGCGATCACTTCGCTATCATCCCGACGCTGCAGGCACCCAAGAACCTGTCCGAGCCCGAGCAGAAGCTGTACGACCTGGTCGTGCGCCGCTTCCTGGCCGTGTTCTTCCCGGTGGCCGAGTTCCAGGTGACCACGCGCATTACCGAGGTTGCCGGACACCACTTCAAGACCGAAGGCAAGGTGCTGGTCAATCCGGGCTGGCTCGTGATCTACGGCCGCGAGGCGCAGGGCAAGGACGACAAGGACGCCAACCTGGTGCCCGTGCAGAAGGGCGAGAAGGTCAAGACCGACAAGGTCGATGCGGTGGGCCTGACCACGCGGCCGCCGGCTCGCTACAACGAAGCCACGCTGCTCTCGGCCATGGAAGGTGCTGGCAAGCTCGTCGACGACGACGCGCTGCGCGAGGCGATGGCCGGCAAGGGCCTGGGTACGCCAGCTACGCGCGCGGCCATCATCGAAGGGCTGCTGACCGAGAAGTACCTGGTGCGCGAGGGGCGTGAACTGATCCCTACGGCCAAGGCGTTCCAGCTGATGACGCTGCTGCGCGGGTTGGGCGTGCAGGAACTGACGCAGGCCGAGCTGACAGGCGAGTGGGAGCACAAGCTGTCGCAGATCGAGCGCGGCCGGCTCAAGCGGGATGAGTTCATGCGCGAGATCGCGCAGATGACGCAGCAGATCGTGAAGCGCGCCAAGGAATACGACAGCGACACGATTCCCGGAGACTACGCCACGCTGGACACGCCATGTCCGCAATGCGCGGGGCAGGTCAAGGAGAACTATCGCCGGTTTGCCTGCACGGCCTGCGATTTCTCGATCAGCAAGATCCCGGGTGGTCGCCAGTTCGAGATCAACGAGGTTGAGGAACTGCTGCTGAAGAAGGAAATTGGTCCGCTGCAGGGCTTCCGCAGCAAGATGGGACGTCCGTTTGCCGCCATCCTGAAGCTCGCCCACGACGACGAAGGCCATTGGAAGATGGAGTTCGACTTCGGCCAGAACGACGATGATGGCGACGGCGAGCCGGTGGATTTCAGTGAGCAGACGGCGCTGGGCCACTGCCCGAAGTGCAATGGCTCGGTGTATGAGCACGGCATGAAGTACGTGTGCGAGAACGCCGTGGGTCCGGAAAAGTCCTGCGATTTCACGACCGGCAAGATCATCCTGCAGCAGGAAGTGTCGCCAGAGCAGATCGGCAAGCTGCTGTCGGCCGGCAAGACGGATCTGCTGACCGGCTTCAAGTCGTCTCGGACAGGACGCAATTTCAAGGCGTTCCTGGTCAAGCAGCCTGACGGCAAGATCGGCTTCGAGTTCGAGGCGCGCGAGCCGAAGGCCGGCAAGGCCGGCGCGAAGCCTGCAGCCAAGACGGCCGCCAAGGATGATGGTGCGGAAGCGGCGCCAGCCAAGACCGCTGCGGCAAAGAAGGCACCGGCCAAGAAGGTAGCTGCGAAGAAGGCGCCGGCCAAGAAGGCGGCGACGAAGACTGCAGCCGCCAAGACACCGGCAGCCAAGAAGCCGCGTGCTACGGCCAAGCAGACGGCTGACGCGGAAGAGTAACCGCTCACCATTCCCGGTGACGGCAAACAAAACGGCGAGGTGAAAACCTCGCCGTTTTGCTTGGTGCTCTTGCTGCCACAGGTTTCAGCTTTGGCTGTGCGCCTTGGCAACCGTCTCGCCGCCCCGCTGTTTGCCTTCCTCGAGCAGGAAGTCGATGAAGGCGCGTACCTTGGTGGGCAGGAATTTCCGGCTCGGGTACACCACGCTGACGTCGCGGCGCGGCAGCTGGTATTGCGGCAGGACGTGCATCAGGCGTCCCGCCTCGATATTCGGACGTGCGAGGTAGGACGACAGCATGGCGATGCCCATGTCGGCCAGCGCAGCCTGATGCGCGAGTTCCGCATTGCTGCACAGCAATCCCGGACGGATGGGCACCGTGACTTCGCCCTCGGGGCCGGACAGCGTCCATTCGTGCTCGGCAGTTGGCAACCGCATCGCGATGGCGCGGTGGCTGGTCAGATCGTGGGCGGTACGCAGCGGCGGATGGTCGCGCAGGTATCCCGGCGATGCGCAGAGCACGATCTCCGCCGAAATCAGCGGGCGCGCCACGAGGTGCGATCCCAGGCCCAGGTCCGACAGCATGACCCCCACGTCACGTCCTTCCTCGACGATATCGACCATCCGGTCGGACAGTTGCACGTCGAAGACGATATCGGGATAGATGCGATGAAACCGTTCCAGGGTTTGCGGTAATAGGTGCAAACCGAACATGACGGGCGTGATCAGCCGCAGCGTGCCCGATAAAGACTGGCTGCGCGCCGTGACAATCGATTCCGCTTCCTCGACGTCTTCAAGAATCTGCGCGCAACGCTGCAGATAAGTCTCGCCGGCATCGGTCAGCGAGAGGCTGCGCGTGGTGCGATTCAGCAGCCGCGTACCAAGATGGCTTTCCAGATCGGCGACGTAGCGGGTGACCACGGCGTTCGACATTTCGAGTTGCTGCGCCGCACGGGCAAAGCTGCCCAGTTCGACCACCTTGGCGAACACGCGCATCGATTGCAGTCGATCCATGACATATTCCCCTGGCTGCTGCCTGAATTTTTCCCTGTGGAGGGTAATTTATTGTTGAAACCACAATCAATCATTGTGGATCGAGCTATTTATGCATATCAGGGAAATGCCTAATATCGAGTCACTCGATGCCGCAACGCAGCAAACTCCCGACTCAGCCGGCATCCGCATGAAAGTGAAGAGATCGTCATGAAGCGCCAAATTGCCCTGATTGTTGCCCTGACCGCAGCCCTGTCCGCCGCCCCCGCCTTCGCCAAGGCCGGCAAGTTCGATCCCTACACCGATGGCGCCAAGGCCACGAAGTTCGACCCGTACACGGACGGTGCCAAGATGGGCAAGTTCGATACCTTCACGGACGGCGCTAAGATTGGCAAGTTCGACCCGTACACCGACGGCGCCAAGGCCCCGTTCGACGTGTTCACGGACGGCGCCAAGCTGTAAGCTTTCCCGCACATCGCAAAAAGCCCGTACCTGGTTGGTACGGGCTTTTTTGTTTTGGGGATCGCGGATGATAGACCCAAACAAAAAATGGGCTTCAAGGGCCCATTTTTTGTTCCACCTCACAACCTATCAGTCGTGGTAATGGCGATGATGCTTCTTGTGCTTGCTGCGCTTGTAGTAGCGGCGGTCATCGTCGTACGAGTTGCTGCGCGAGACATTGCCACCCAGTGCGGCACCTGCTGCACCACCCAGGCCGGCGCCGACCAGGCCGCCGGTGCGGCCGCCCATGGCGTTGCCGGCTGCGGTGCCTGCGCCGCCGCCCAGGGCGCCGCCGATGATGGCGCCCGTGCGTTCGCGGCGGTTCGAGGTCAGTGCACCACCTGCGCCGCCGCCTACGGCACCGCCGAGCACGGCGCCGGTGCTGCCACCGAGCGCGCCGCCGACTGCGGCACCTGCCACGCCACCCAGGCCACCGCCGAGGGCATTGTTCAAATCACCGCCTGCAAACGCCGGCAGGGCTGCTGCCGAGAGAGCAAGGGCCAGAGTCAGGGTGCGGAGATGGCGAGACATTCGAATTTCCTTTAATTGTTGTATCTGGGAACGGAGTGTAGAGAAGGAGCCCTGCCCTTGCTGTAACTAGATGTGAAGCCCTGTAACCCGCCGGAGAAACGGTATCGGCGCGTTAAAAACTGATGTTCTGGCGCCACATCGTGCAATTTGCCGTCACAAATGGGCAAGCGGCCTTCCCATGAAAAACGGCTCCATGAAGGAGCCGTTTTCCGTACTGCCGGGCTGCGATGGTTCAGCAGCACTTGCCCTGGCCGCCGCCGTACCGTGCTTCCTGGCGTTCGCGAAAGAATTCCTCGTACGTCATGGGTGCGCGGTCGGGGTGGGTGGCTTCCATGTGGGCCACGTAGGTCTGGTAGTCGGGCAGGCCAACCATCAGCCGCAACGACTGTCCCAGGTAACGTCCCATGGTTCCGATCTGTTCGAGCATGATGGCGGCCTCCTCAATTCAGATAGCCAGTGATCAGGACTGCACCGATGCCTGGGCCGGCAGCGGTTCAAACGGCGTCTCGCTGTCCGTGCGCTTCGTGATACCGCGTGCCTGCATCGCGGTCTTGAAACCGTAGAACACGATCGACAGCACCACGAACATGAACAGCGCGCACAGGCCGGCGTCCAGATAGTCGTTGAAGACGATGCGGTGCATCTGCTCCATCGACTTGGCCGGGGCCAGCACCTTGCCTTCGGCAATGGCGGCGCTGAACTTCTCGGCGTGGGTCAGGAAGCTGACCTTGGGGTCCGAGTGGAACAGCTTCTGCCAGCCCGCGGTCAGCGTGCAGATCAGCAGCCAGCAGGTGGGCACCAGCGTGACCCAGGCGTACTGGCCGCGCTTCATCTTGACCAGCACGCACGTACCCAGCACCAGCGCCACGGCAGCCAGCATCTGGTTGGAGATGCCGAACAGCGGCCACAGCGTGTTGATGCCGCCCAGCGGATCGACCACGCCCTGGTACAGGAAGTAGCCCCAGGCCGCCACGGTCAGGCCGGTGGCGATCAGGTTGGCGGTCAGCGACTCGGTCTTCTTGAGGGCCGGCACAAAGCTGCCCAGCAGATCCTGCAGCATGAAGCGGCCGGCACGGGTGCCTGCGTCGACAGCGGTCAGGATGAACAGGGCTTCGAACAGGATGGCGAAGTGGTACCAGAAGGCCATCATGGCCTGGCCGCCCACCACCTGGTGCAGGATGTGCGCGATACCCACGGCCAGCGTCGGAGCGCCACCGGCGCGCGAAATGATCGTGTTCTCGCCAACGTCCTTGGCAGTCTGGATCAGCACGTCAGGCGTGATGACGAAGCCCCACGTGGATACCGTGGCAGCCACGGCTTCCGGCGAGGTGCCGATCACGGCCGCCGGGCTGTTCATCGCGAAGTACACGCCGGGCTCGATCACCGAGGCGGCAACCAGGGCCATGATGGCGACGAACGACTCGGCCAGCATCGCGCCGTAGCCGATGAAGCGCGCGTGCGATTCGTTCTCCAGCAGCTTGGGCGTGGTGCCCGACGAGATCAGCGCATGGAAGCCCGACACGGCGCCGCACGCGATGGTGATGAAGAGGAACGGGAACAGGTTGCCCGACCACACCGGACCGCCGCCTGCCGCAAACT